>Ga0224512_10000692_pt1 | contig 34727 bp, 30 predicted proteins | sample SF_May12_sed_USG_4_FD_169103 | JGI IMG/M metagenome (GOLD analysis project Ga0224512, IMG submission 169103) | Sediment microbial communities from San Francisco Bay, California, United States - SF_May12_sed_USGS_13 | ecosystem: Environmental > Aquatic > Marine > Sediment | place: USA... | reverse complement strand
AACAGCGGTTACGGGAGCTGGAGGACCTCGACGACCCGATCGATCGATTGCTCGCCGAAGTCGAGGCCCGGATGGGCGGCTCCGATGGCTATCCGACGTACGACCCGAGCCAGCTCGAGCTCTTCGAACGGTCCTTGGCATCCCAGGACGAGGCATCGCGCACGATCCGGTTGGCCGACGGCCATTTGATTCGCGGAACTTGGCACGAAATCGTACGGCAGATGCGCGATCAGGCAGGGTTCTCGCATGAATCCATGTCTTCGTACATGCGCCGGCTTGCCGAGCGGTGGCATGAGCAGGCCGGCGTCGAGATTCCCTTCACGGACCCCGAGACGTTCCTGCGCGCCGCCGTCGAGCAGGGTCTTGTCCGCCTGGAAGTGGAGGAATAGCAAGGGATGAGCGAAATTCTGGAGCGGTTCCACCGCGCCCTGATCGAAGAAATTCAAACGCAACGCCCGGAGTACCTTACCGGACCGTTCACCGTGGCCGAGATCTATCAGAACTTGGTCCCGTACGGTTCCCACAGAGATCGCATCGGCGTGGAGATGAACGGGGACTACGAAGATGCCCTGCTCAGGCTACTGGCCGGTGAGGGAGGCTACTTGCTCCTGGAGTCGGAGCCGGCGTTGCGCGACCTTCGAGCGGAGCTCGACACGGCTAACCCCAACACCGGCCTCTATCGCGAGTATGCGGCGGTCGACGTTCGACTCAATCAAGCGTACGTGGACCTGGCTGCGACAGCGGTGAGCGAACCCACCGACCTCGTGGCTGAGCTGTACGCCAAGGACCCCATCGCGATGGCCGATCTTGCACCCTCGGAGGACGCTGTGGAGCCGATAGGGATTGTTCCGCCTGGAGTGGACGTGTTCCAAGAAGCATCCGTGGACGGCGTGAGCGCTTCACCCACAGCGTGTCAGTGGTGCCGTGCAGAGTTGCCCGCCCGTGAGAACCTCAACTTCTGTCCCTTCTGCGGCACGGACCTCAAGGTCGTCCCGTGTAACGACTGTGGTGAGGAGCTAGACCCCGACTGGAGATTTTGCATCTCGTGTGGGTGCGAAGTGTCCGGTTGAGGTCTTTCGCGTTCGGGATGGCGGTGCTGATCGCCGTCTCTTGCGAGCCTCCCCCTGACCCTGAGACGCAGCCCGATGCGACCCTTCACGCGGAACTCGGACTGACGCTCCGCGATCGTGTGTACCGGGTCACACTCAGCGGCGGGCCCAGTGAGCGGGCCGATCCGGTGGCCATCTCCATAGAGCCGGGCTCCCATGTCGAGTTCGTTACCTCGGATTGGCTCATCCACGAGGTGATCTTCGAAGCAGACAGCGTCGCAGGTGTGCGGTGGGCATTTCTCGAGCGGACCGACCAGGCCGCGTCACCACCCCTGATCAACCGGGACAGTCGGTATGTGTTGAGCTTCGAAGGCGCGCCACCCGGACGATATCCGTATCTGATCGAGGGCAATGGCCCGGCCGGTCGCGGGGTGATCATCGTCACCGATCCGGAACTAGCTTCTCCATCGCGCAACCAGTAATCTGCTAGTCCCCCGCGCTGCCAGCGCTCCCGCAGCGGTCATCGCTCGTTTCTCCACGACCCCCTCCCTTCACGTGGGACCCCCGAAATGACAGAACGCGGAAGCATCGGGAGTATCCTCATGAACGTCGGGCGTATCACCGAGGGGGATGTCGCGACTGCGCTCGCGTATCAGCGTGAGCACGGAGGGTATTTCGGAGAGGCGTTGATCGCCTGCGACTTGGTCTCCGAGGGCGAACTGGAGTGGGGGTTGGCGTCGCAAGCCGACCTTCCCTACGTCTTCCCGGACGCCGAGTCGATCGACTACGAAGCCGCGATGCTCGTGTCCCCGGAGTGGGCGCTCGCGCATCTGACGCTGCCCATCATGAAGACGGAGGACACATTAACGGTGATCGTGGAGTCGCCGCTCAAGACCAAGGCAGTCGACGAGCTCCGTTCACGGACCGAACTGAACGTCGAGTTGGCGCTCGCGGCGCCTTCCAAGATTCGGGAGCTGATTCGCCAGGTCTATGCGCGGGCTGCCGCTGCGGAGGAAGAAGGGTATCGGGCACCGATCGAACTGGGTGACGCGTGGGACGAGGTAGTCCAAGCTTCGGCGCAGCGTTTCGGAATCTCGGTCAGGGGCCCGCGAGCGTCCGTGTGGTGGGACGACGCCGGGACGATTCGACGCAGGCCGTTGTCCGGTGACTGGGAGGGATATCTCGAACAGTCACTCTCCCCGAGCCCGAGGGCGGCTGTTGGAAGGAATGATCGTGCGATGTGGGACGGGACGTTGAGCCGCGCGGGCACGGTCACCGAGGTGGACGTGCGATTTCTACGCGACGAGTCCGGCCTCGAATACCTGTTTCATCCGGGACAGCAGACCTCTCAGCTGAAGGATCGGTTCCCGCCTCCGTCTGAGGGCATCCTCTCCGAGGTGCGAATGCTCGCACGCTCCGGCAAGGCGCGTTTCGTGGTCACGAGCGATCCGGCTTCCTTCGGTCACGAACTCCTGCCACACCTCCCTGAGCTGTTCCTCGATCCGACCTGGCGTAGCATCTACATCAATGCCGAAGATCGGCCGGCGGCTGCGGAAGCGTTCAGTCACAGGCTGTCCGAGGATCCAGCCGCCTGGGCTTCGGAGCTAGAGGCGTTGCGGGCGTTTCAGTTCGACGTCGTGACCGTCGATCTATCCGCTGAGACCTCCGACTGGGCGACCAGCGCGCTCGACGTCGCGTCGGTCGCGTTCCTGCTTTGGAGTGCTGTCGATGATTTCGGCCCGGCCTACGAAGCCGGCATCCGTTGGCAGCTCCACGTCGCTGAGCGGGACGGAGATGACCTGGACTGGACGCTCGAAGCGCTCCAGGCATGAAGCGAAACCACGACTCCAACCACTACTCCCGCGGCTACGGAGCGCCTGCATGGCCCAGATAGATCAGTTCCTCAAGGTTCTCGTCGAACAGGGAGGGTCGGACCTGCACCTCACTGTTGGCTCCCCGCCGGTCATGCGCGTCCATGGACATCTGCAGCGCATCAAGTTCCGGGAGATGACAGACAAGGACATGGAGACGCTCGTCTACGAGATCATGGAGGAGGATTGGCGCATCAAGTTCGTAGAGAGTCTCGACTATGATTTTGCCTACGAGATCGAAGGGTTGGCGCGCTTCCGGGTAAACGTGTTCTGGCAGCGGAAGGGACTCGGTGCAGTCATGCGGACGATTCCCTCGAAGATCCTCACGGCCGACGACCTCAAGCTGCCCGATCCAGTGCGCAAGATGTGCATGCTCACCAAGGGGCTTGTCCTCGTGACCGGGCCGACCGGGTCGGGCAAGAGCACGACGCTCGCCGCGATGGTGGACCTCATCAACGAGACCCGGCAGGACCACATCCTGACCATCGAGGACCCGATCGAGTTCGTCCACGAAAACAAGAAGGCCCTCGTCAATCAGCGTGAGATCCTGACCAACACGAAGAGCTTCGCCGCCGCTCTGCGCGCGGCGCTGCGCGAAGACCCCGATGTGATCTTGGTAGGAGAGATGCGGGACCAGGAGACGATCGAGCTCGGCATCACCGCGGCCGAGACCGGACACCTCGTATTCGGGACGCTTCACACCAACTCGGCGCCGAAGACGGTGGACCGGATCATCGACGTCTTCCCGTCCGACGAGCAGGATCAGATTCGCTCCCAGCTCGCGGAGTCGCTGAAAGGTGTCGTCGCGCAGGTACTGCTACGGGCGAAAGGCGGCAGGAGTCGGTTCGCGGCCTGGGAGATCATGGTGGGCACGTCAGCCATCGCAAACCTGATTCGTGAGGGCAAGATCCATCAGATCCCGTCCATCATCCAGACGGGCAAGAAGGACGGGATGCAGCTCCTCGATCAGCACATCCTCGAGTTCCTGATGTCCGGTCAGATCACCCCGGAGGAGGCCTACATGAGGTGCAACAACAAGCAGGCCTTCAGGGAGCACCTCAAGGAAGAGCCCAAGGCGGAGTTCGTATAATCGGCCCTCGCTGAAACGCCCCGAGCGGCGACGGACCATCCCAGTGGCGCCCCGCGTATTGCGGACTCACATTGGACGAGCACGATCCTGTTCAACGAGCGAGATGCGATGATCGTCTCTCGAGTGACCGATCCCCTGCTCCAGCAGGCGCTTAGGAGAGCTGCGCACCCGGACGAGGACGTAGTCACGGACGCATCGCTCGCTATCGATGCGCTGCAATTGGGATTCCCACGATTGCTCGTCCGTGCCGGGGCGGCCCTGCAGGAGCGTGTGCCGAGCGGGGTGGCCATTCTGGACCTCGACGACTTGCTGCTGAGGAGATGGGAGGCGGAGAGGCGCCAGGACGAGCTGCCCAAGCCGCGGCTCGATGACCTGACCCGCCGACTGCGGCTGCTCCTGGAGCGCCCCGTGACCGACGGCACCTGGGTGGACTCAGCCCTCGCTGACTTGAGCCGTGCCGCGGGAGTTCCGCTCCCTGCCCCACTTCGGGGCTTCACGCGTCGGGTCCTCGAATTCCCGAGCCGTTACACGAGCCTGCACGGCTTGTCGGGGGCCTGCGGACTTAGCCGGGGAGCGCTCAAAGCCAGGTTCCGTCGCAGAGGGTTGGCCTCGCCGTACACCTACCTCCGCTGGTTCAGAGTGATGGCCGTGGCGGAGGTCTTGTCCGACCGTGGCGTGAGCGTCGCCAGCGCGGCGCATCGTTTGGGCTTTACTTCGGCCGGCAATCTGTGCCGCGTGACCGCGACGTTGGCAGACACGACGCCTACCGAATTACGGACCGTGCATGGCTGGAATCGGCTGGTGGTGCGTTTTGCGTGGACCCACCTGACCTCGGACGCCGTGGACGCCTGGTCGACGTTGACGGACCTCTTCGGACGTCGCGCTGCCTAGAAAGGAGCGGGACTCGCTCCGCTAGCGGCGGCTGCGGCGCTGGCGACGGCGCTCGCGACGGATGGCCGCTTCACGCTTCCGCTTGCGCTGGGCGCTCGGCTTCTCGTAGTAACGGCGCTTTCGCAACTCGGAATACAGCCCGGAGCGCTGCACCTTCCGCTTGAAGCGGCGGAGCGCTCGGTCGAGACTCTCGTTGTCCTGGATGACGACTTCCAAGGGAACCGTACCTCTCGGGCTGACGAATACTGAGCAGAAAAACGTAAACGACCCGTGGAATCGGGGCAACGGCCCTGAGCCCATGAGCCCGTCCGCCACCCTCAGGGCAGTCGTCCTTCCCGGTGCAGCGTGTGGGTATAGAGCCGATACGTCTCGGGCTTGGCTATGAAGTCCTCCGCCCAAGTCGCGAAGTCGGGCAGGGGCAGCAGCCGCTCGATGTGATCCACGACCATGATGGCGTACTGCATCCGGTCCTTGGCCAGGAAGTCGACGCTCTCGCCATCCAGGATCCGGTCGACCGCATGTTCGAACGCCTCTTGGTCCACGAGGCAAATAAAATGAGCCACCTGATCGAGCCGGTACGACGCGTAGAGCGATCGTAGTCGATCGACCTCGTGGTCTTCCGCTGGACCCGGGTGCCCGCTCCAGTCGCCCGCGATGTCGACGGAGTTCTGGACCAGGAGCGATCGAAATCGTCCCCTGAGCCGCGGCGCGTGTCCGTTCCCGTCTGCGGTGTAGAGAGCCGAATCGAGAAGGCTGGCCAGGAGCGGGCGCCCGAGGCTCCGCGCCTTTTCGTGGATCTCGTCTTCGGAGTCCTCGATGAAGATGTCCGTCGTGCGGACTTCGTCTTCGCCTACCTCGCCGTGGCTCGGGCGGAACGAGAAGTATCCGTGCCAAGATCCGGCACTGCCCGGATGAGTGACCAAGAAACACGCCCAGGTGTCCCCGTGGCTCTCGAGAAAGGCGACTGAGCGTCGGCGTTCTTTCAGAGTGGTCATGGCGTAGGGAATGGACGCCGGAAGATGCCAATGCTCCCGAGCCCCAGCAAGGCGGTGGTGGGGCGGCTCGCCAGGGCCGACTACGTTTTTCTTGCGATCGTCAGGAAGCGGTCGTTATCGTGGGGGGCACTGTCACTGGCACCGCACCCGACTCCGGTCGGGTAACCCGGCGAAAGCCGGGTTTCTTGTCGGAATGGGGGTCGAGCACGCGATGCAGACGCACGTCTACACGGACGCACGCCCTGAGGCGATGGGTGATGTCCCGGGAATCTGTGAGCTTCCGCTCACCCGCGCCGTTGTGCAGTACAGGGACGTCCACGAGATGGACACACCGGGCGGGAGAATCGAAGACATCGGGCTCGCACTGGTCGTCGAGGGACGCTACGCCTCTACCGCAGAAGCGCTCGATCTGGGCAGCGGGAAGCTCAAAGTGCTGGATCTCAGCACAGAGCTCGTCGTCCTCGATTGGGTGTACGAGCCCACGCTGGATCACGTGTCGGAGCTCATCACTGCGGCGGCCGCCACGCGCGATCCGGACGCAGTCCGCAAGTACGGCTTTCAGCTCGGCCTTCGAGTCCTGGAGCGGATCGGCTTCGGTCCTCTCACCCGCCCTACCTTCCTGCGGGTCGGCTATCGCGACATCTGCCGCGATCTCGACCTTCACGAGGGCACCTCGATTCGGATCGTGTTGGGACCCGGGCGCGTGACCCGTGCGCAACTCGACTACGACACGAGCGCGCTCGTCTTCCGGACGGCGTTCGAGGAGCGCGACGCACCGCTGGAGCATGCGTTGTCCGAAGCGTTTCCGACCGGCGAGCTACTCCGAACCGAGCCGATGGCCGCGGCCGAAGCGATCGAGTACCAGGTACGGTTTGCCCTCCCGACGACGCTCGCCGAGACGCGCACGTGCCTCGGGCACATACGTCGGGGACTCGGCGCGCTACTCGCGAGGTTCGATCCAGATCGCTTCGCTTCCCTCGCTCGCGTAATGGACACCTTCGGAGCGCGCGAGACGCTCAGCGCACTTCACATTCACGAGTCGCCGCTGCACGTGGTGCGGGTGCCCGCCCCCTTCTCCGGCTCGCACGTCGTCCATTAGGGCACGGAGTTCGGTGACGCCTCCCGAGCTTGACCGTCGATGCTGACCGGCGGAGCCGTGGGCCACGGGATTGCCCATGGCCCAGGCACAGAGCAGGAACAGCTCGAGCGTTACGAGGCCTATCGCCTACGACAGGCCAGAGGGCTGCTTAGGATGTTACCTCCTGAGGCGATTCGGCCGCTTTGCCGACGTGCCAGACGAGCGGGCCTGAGTGGGGGAGGCGAGGACGCCGACCTCATGGCGAGTCTCGTGCGCTACTGCGAAGCCCTACTCCCTCTCCCGCCGTTCGAGACCTGGTGCGATGACCTGGCTCGGAACCCGACGGCGCACCTCTACGACGTCGACGACTCGGCGGACGCTCCCGATGCAGGAGCCCCCGTGACCGTCGAGACTCGTGAGTTCTCTCACGATCGGTATCCGTGGCAGGCCCACCTCAGGTCGTTCCGCGACGGAGTCACCTGGCGTGGCTTCATCGCGTTCGAAAATCGTCAGTCGAACCGCATTCACCGCACTGCTCTAATCTTTCAAGAGCATGACCCAGTCGCGGTGCGCGATCGCTTCTTGAGCTTCGAATCCTCGACGCTCGTAGCGTTTCTTCGGTCCGCGCTGCCCTAGCAGTTTTTTCCAAAAAACTGTGTGGCCGGTTGCCCGGTGGCGATGCCGGGGGCTGCAGTCGAAACTCCCTGCGGCACTTGAACTTCCACTTCGACGCGGTGTCTACGTGTAAACTGCGACCTCTCGCAGGAACACATGGTTTACGAAAATGTCCGTATTCCTAACATGTTATATGGCAACGACTTATGGGCTCACGCTTTTCTTGTGGTGCGGCCAACAAGGGGGTTGCGCACGCTCTGGTCCCCACTTACCGTACTCTCCATCTCAAGGGTCGCTAGCGCCTCCCCACCGATCACAGTCGGGTGCGTGTCTCGATGGTCGGTACCCCTGAAAGCATAATTTTTTCAACCATCCCTTCTGGGCGAGGTGTGTCTATGTGGGAGACGCGTTCCGTGCAACTTTCTGTGAAGCTGCCGCGTGACATCGCTGCCCAGGCAGAAGAAGTCCAGGAGACCGATCCGGACTTCTTGAGTCGCGTGGTGCTCTACGGACTGACGCGTCGATCCATCTATCGTCATCTGCGCGAGCACGATGTCGACACGCCTCCCGGCCTCGCTCCCGACGTCACGCCGTCGACCCCCTGACGCGTCGGCGGAAAACCACGCCGTCTTCGAGGGGAGCCGCGAAAGCCTTGCGCTCGTAAGTCCCTGAGTTGCATACCTTGGCGCGATCGGAGCCTCTCAGGTCCGTGACGCACCGAGACGCACTGAGGGACTCTACACGCCTGCGGGAGGACCGCGGTGGACGAAGGTAAGAAGGGCTCAAAGGAGCCGCTTCAGGTCCTGCGCGCTAAGTATCACGATTACTGCTCAGCGCAGCTGGCGGACCTCCTCGTCCTGATGAGCCCGGACGAGATCTACTTGCTCGCCCACCGCGCGTATCGGGAAGAGGGGGGCGAGGGGGACATCTCGTATGTCGAGATGGTGCGCGTCGCAACCGACTGGCTAGGGCGACGGATCGCGCTACCCCCGTTCGACGTCTGGCTCGAGGATTACAAGGCGCACCCCGAAAAGTACGAGGAGTACTTCATGGGGCTGTGGGAAACCGAGCCCGAGGGGTCATCCTCGGAGAGCTAGCCAGGTCGAGGCTCAGAACGGAAGGTCGTCGTCCGGCTCGCTGAGCGACGGCCCTGGATCGTTGTCTCCCCCGCCCGAATAGCGTCCCCCGCCGCCCCCGCTCCCGCCGCTGCCTGCGCCCCCACCTCCGCCGCCCCCCTGGGTCGAGCCGAGCATCACCATCTCGTTGATGACGATGTCGGTCCAGTACTTGGGCCCGCCTTCGCCCTCCGTCTGTGAATACTCGACGCGGCCCTCGACATAGAGCCGGTCGCCCTTCTTGACCCACTGCTCGACAATGTCGACCAGCCTGCCGAAGAAGGTCAGGCGATGCCACTCCGTTTTCTCCTGTTGCTGCCCAGACCTGTCCGACCACGAGCGGTTCGTTGCCAGCGACACTTTGGCCACCCGAGCCCCGCTGCTCGTTGCGCGAATTTCTGGATCGTTCCCGACATTTCCTATGAGCATGACTTTGTTGAGGGACCGACTCATGGCTACGGGGCTCCTGGCGAAACGAGGGGGCTGCGAAGGTCTTCGGCGCCCCGACCAAACAGGGCGTTTGGGCCCGGTTGAGTTGGGAGCGGGCCGAAAGGTAAGGCGGCCGGATGGCTTTTTCCATTCTGATTGGGGGCGCCGATGTACCGCCCTTCGCAATCGAGCCGAGACAGGAGCCTCCAGGCAATTCAGCATGCTCTGGACAGCGCCCCCGACCCAACGAAATAGGAGAGGGTCGGAAGCGTTCTTCGGGAAGTACAAGCCCGATTTCCAGCAGCGCTGACGCGGCCCGCCCCGCGTTACCTCCAAGAGCGCGAAAATCCTTCTACCACAAGCGATTCCGCGGGTTCGGCCGGGGTGGTCGGTCGGGGTCAAGGCGGTTAAATTCTCCCATGCATTCCGGATCCCTCCCGAGCAGCGGTCCGTGCGTCTGAGCAGGCTCGCCCTACGCCACTTCCGTAACCTGGGTTCTCAGGAGCTGGAGCTTCCCGCGGAGGGCGTCGCTCTCATTGGCGACAACGCCCAGGGCAAGTCGAATTTTCTTGAAGCGATCTACTATCTGGAGACGTTCCGCTCGTTCAGGGGAGCGCGCGACGAGCAGCTGGTCGGCTTTGGAGAGGATGTCTTCCGAGTCGTCGGCGACGGATCGTGCGGAGCCGACGAAGTCGGGGACAGGGTCCAGGTGGCTGCGGCGTTCGAGCGCCGGGGGAAGCGGAAGAAGATTTCCGTCGACGGGAATGAGCCGGAGCGGATCGGCGATGCTCTCGGACGGCTGTCGGCGGTGATCTTTTCGCCGGCCGATGTGGAGCTCGTGAGCGGAGGACCGAAGGACAGGCGAAGGTTCCTCGACATCGTCCTGTCTCTGAATGAGCCCGGCTACGTGTCCGCCCTGCAGGACTACAAGCGAATCCTAGCTCGACGGAATGCGTCTCTCAAGGAAGGGCACTCCGCTTCGGTGGTGACGGCCTGGGACGATGGCCTTGCTCGCGCGGGGGCGCAGGTCATCGGTGGGCGTCGAACCTGGATTCAAGGGGGCTCTGACTCGTTCGGCGATTATTACGCGCGCGTGTCGAACGACGCGCGCGCGCGGATGACTTATCGATCCAGCGTCGACCTGGGCGGTGCCAAGACGGCCGAGGAGATTCAGACTGCGTTCCACAAAGCGCTCTCTGAGTCGACTGGAAAGGACCGTCGTCTCGGAACGACTACGGTCGGGCCGCATCGAGACGACGTTCTCCTGAGGCTCGACGGACCGCGTGACGGTCTGGATCTCCGCGACTACGGGTCCGGCGGACAACGCCGCACCGCGGCCCTGGCTCTTCGGCTCGTCGAGGCGCGCACGATCCGAGAGAGAAGGGGGGCGATGCCACTCATGCTGCTCGACGACGTGTTTGCGGAGCTCGACGGCGGAAGGAGCGAGAGGGTTTTGGAGTTGATGGAAGCGGAGGAGACCGGACAGGTCGTGCTCACCGCGCCGCGCGAATCGGACGTCCGGGTCAAGAAGGATGCCCTGGCGCGCTGGCATATCAGCGCCGGCGTGATCAGTTCGTGACCCGCGGAGGCGGACCGGCGCGAGTGGACACCTTGTTGCAGGGACTGCTGGAGCAGCACGGCGTCACGAGGCAGATCGAGAGGCATAGGGTGCTCGAGCTGTGGCCGGAAATCGTTGGCCAACAACTCGCAGAGGTAACTCGAGTAAAGGGATTGGATGAGGCGGCGCTCTTCGTGGAGGTACGGAGCAGCGCCTGGCTAAACGAGCTCAGCATGATGAAGGACGCGTTCCTCGAGCGCGTGAACGAGCGGCTCGAGGATGCACCAATCGAACGGATCGTCTTCGTGTTAGCGGAGACGGCGTAGCGCGCAGCAGATCATCGCATTCACGCCTCGGAGCGGACATGGCGAAGAAGAAGCAAACGAACAAGACGAGCGACTACACAGCGGGGCAGATCCAGGTTCTAAAAGGCCTGGAAGCCGTACGGAAGCGCCCCGGTATGTACATCGGTTCTACGTCGGCTCGGGGCCTGCATCACTTGGTGTACGAGGTGGTAGACAACTCCATCGACGAAGCGATGGCCGGCTACTGTACGCGCGTGACCGCGACCGTACACGAGGACAACTCCGTCACGGTGGAGGACGACGGCCGAGGCATTCCGGTCGATATTCACCCCACGGAGAAGGTGCCCGGTGTCGAGCTCGCCATGACCGTGCTCCACGCTGGCGGAAAGTTCGACAAGGACACCTACAAGGTGTCCGGTGGCCTCCACGGGGTGGGCGTCAGTGTCGTGAACGCTCTCTCGGAGTTTCTCGAGGTCGAGATCGTGCGTGACGGCAAGCAGTACCGCCAACGTTATGAGCGCGGTATCAAGGCGACCGAACTCGAGACCATCGGCAAAGCCAAGGGGAGCGGCACGCGCGTCACGTTCAAACCCGACGCTGAGATCTTCACGGAGCTCGAGTACTCCTACGAGATCCTGTCGAACCGCCTGCGCGAGCTCGCCTTCCTCAACAAGAGCCTGACCATCGTGCTCGTCGACGAGCGCAATGGCGGCCAGCGCGAGGAGTACCGGTACGAGGGTGGCATCGCGGAGTACGTTCAGTTCCTCCGCGGAGGCCGGGCGGCGCTGCACGAGAAGGTCTGCTACTTCGAGACGTCCAGGCCCGAGGCCGAGATCGAGCTGGCGCTCCAGTATGACCAGGGCTTCAGTGAGAACACGCACACCTTTGTGAACAACATCAACACCCACGAAGGGGGCATGCACCTCACCGGCTTGAAGGCCGCACTGACGCGCACCATCAACGACTATGCGCGCCGCAACGGCATCTTCAAGAAAGATGACAGCCTTTCGGGCGACGACGTGCGCGAAGGCCTGACATGCGTGCTGAGCATTCGCGTCATGGAGCCCCAGTTCGAGGGGCAGACCAAGACCAAGCTGGGCAACTCCGAGGTGCGGGGGGCGGTCGAGGCCGCGGTGAACGAGCACCTGTCGATCTTCCTCGACGAGAATCCCAAGGCAGCCAAGGGAATCATTGAGAAGTCGCTCCAGGCAGCGAGGGCCCGAGAGGCTGCGCGAAAGGCTCGCGACCTGGCGCGCAAAAAGAGTGCGCTCGAGGGAGGTGTGCTCCCGGGTAAACTCGCCGACTGCTCCATCTCTGACCCATCGATGAGTGAGCTGTATCTGGTCGAGGGAGACTCAGCCGGCGGATCGGCGAAGCAGGGTCGCGATCGCGGCTATCAAGCGATTCTGCCTCTGCGAGGAAAGATTCTCAACGTCGAGCGCGCCCGCATCGATCGTATCCTCGGCAACGAGGAGATCCGCGCGATGATCACGGCCATCGGGACAGGTATCAAGGGCGATTTCGACATCGGCAACGCCCGGTACCACAAGATCCTGGTGATGACGGACGCGGACGTCGACGGAGCACACATTCGCACGCTGCTTCTGACGTTCTTCTTCCGACAGATGCCCGAGCTCATCGAAGCAGGATTCATCTATATCGCTCAGCCACCGCTCTATCGGGTGCACAAGGGGAGGCAGGACTTCTACGCCTACAACGACCAGGAGAAGGACGAGTACGTCAAGCGCCTCGGCGGCAGCGAGGCCGACCTGAAGGGCGTGCGCCTCCAGCGGTATAAGGGCCTCGGCGAGATGAACCCCGATCAGTTGTGGAAGACCACGATGGATCCGGACACACGCACGATCCTCCAGGTGCAGATCGAGGACGCCGCCATCGCGTCGAACCTCTTCGATCGACTCATGGGAGATGAAGTCGAGCCGCGCAGGGCGTTCATCGAGAAGAACGCCAAGTACGTGAAGAATCTGGACGTTTAGGGTCGCGTCCTGGGCATGACTGGAGAGCGCTTCGGGGAGTCCCCGCGGCTCGTCGAGTCCCTGGCCCGCGTGGCAGCGAAGCATCCGTTGGACCGGAAGCTGATCGTATCCACAACGTTGGCTTCCGGTCGCGAGTTGCTGCGTCGTCTCTCCCTCGTCAGTCATGGGTGGATTGGGTTCGAGGTCACGACCCCGCGTCCGCTGGCGCTTCAATTGGCCCGGCCCGGGATGGACCGCCTCGGGCTGTCGGCGCTCGACGCGTTCGAGGCGCAAGCGCTCCTCGACGAGGCGATGGACGCCGCAATGCCCCGTCCGGGCAGCGACCTCCGGGCCCTCGTGGACGGGGTAGGGTTTCGCGAGCGGGTCCACGAGGCCCTGGAGGCCCTGCGGTTGGCGGGCGTCGGCCCGGCTGCGCTCGACAAGGCGCGGCTCGCGGACTGGGAGAAGCGGCGCTTCCTGAGTCGTGTGTTGCAGCGCTTCGAGGATCTTCTGCGGGAGCGACGCAAACTCGATGTGGCCGGACTGATCGGCATGGGACTCGAAACCCTGGAGCTCGAAGGGGGACGACTCCCGGATGTCTTGGATGCGGATGTACTGCTTCTGGTCCCGGGCCTCGGCACGCGGGGACTGGCCGGCCGACTCGTGTCTGGTTTGGCGGCCAGGGGCGCCAAGGTGCTGGAGACCGATGCGGTCGTCGGCTTGGACACGCCGGAGCCCATCCTGTGGAAGCCCACCCGAAAGCACCGCTCACGCTCATACCTCTACGCGCCTGGCGGTCTACCGGAGGGGTTGGAAACACCCGAGACGTACTTCTTTCGGGCGGCGTCGGTCCATGACGAGCTTCGCGAGGTCCTGAGGCGGATCTCCGAGAGGGGGCTGTGCTTCGACCAGGTCGAGATCGTCGCGCCCGACCCTGAGACATACGGCGCGGCGCTTCATCTTCTCTCGGTCCGGCTGGGTGTTCCCGTGACCTATGCGGTCGGCCTGCCGCTCGCTCGTACGCGCACGGGCAGGGTCGTGCGCTCGTACCTGGAATGGATCGAAGAAGGATTCCAGGCTCACGTGATTCGGAGGCTCCTCGAGGCCGGAGATCTCCGGCCCCCCTGGTCGAAGCGCCATCACGCGGCGGCGGCGCTGGCCCGCCGTTTTCGCTCGCTGCGCGTCGGGTGGGGAAGGAAGCGCTATCGCTCTCAAATCCGGCAAGCGCTCGCCGGAGTGGACCGGCAGCTGCCTGGACGGCACGACGACGAGGCGCACTTTCACCGTCGACAGGCACATGCGCGCTCCGAGCTCGAGGCGCTACGCTCGATCCTGTTCCCGGCCCTGAAGGCGACGCCGACCGTTCCTGACCAACTCGGCGAAGACGGACGTCGCGTCTCGCCCGCGGAGCTCGCGCGTGGCCTACGCGCTTTCTTACGGCGGGTTCCGAAGGGGACTGGGCCGGACGCCAATGCTCGCGATGACGTCGAACACATCCTCGAGCGCATTGAGGCCACGCTTCTGCGCCGCACGGACTTCCGGGCGGCGGTGACTGTGCTCCGGAGGCATCTCTCGATTCGGGTGAGGGCGGGCTCGCTCGAGTCGGCCGACGAGGTGTCGGCGTGGTCAGCTGAAGGTGGACACATCCACCTCTCGGACTTGGAGCATGGAGGCTTCGTGGGTCGCGAGGCGACGTTCATCGTCGGCTTGGATGCCGATCGCGTCCCCGGCTTCGAAGGGCAGGATCCCGTCCTGCTCGACTCGGATCGACGGGTCTTGGGTGCGGGGCTCCCCACTTCCTCCGAGCTGATGCGGGAGCGGATGTTTCGTTTCGGCGCGCTCTACTCCCGTTTGCGAGGCTCGGTCACGCTGAGCTACGGCGCGTGGGACGCTACTGAGGCGCGCAGTCTCGCGCCGTCCTCCGTGCTGCTGCAGGCCCTTCGTTCGGCCCGTGGGGACCCGGCGCTCACGTTCGAAGATCTGGACGCGACCCTGGGTCGCATCGTGTGTGCGGTCCCCGCCGAGGGCAGGTCCGCTCTGGATGGGGACGATACCTGGATGGCGGAGCTGGGTCGTGGGGGCGTCATGCGGGCGGGGGTCGACGAGGTGGGAGCTGCTTACCCCCGGCTCAGTGCCGGGCTTCCCGCCCGACGCGCCCTGCGGGAGGGGACGCCCGGACCCGGGCACGGGGTCATCCAGCCCCGTCCAGACGTCTTGGACCCTCGACGGAACCCATCGCAGGTGGTCTCCGCGAGTCGCCTCGAGGCCCTCGGGGCCTGTCCGCTCCGGTATCTCCACAGCATGGTCCTCGGACTCAGGCCGCCCGACGATCCCGAGCTGGATCCCGACCGATGGCTGGACGCCCTCCGGCGTGGTTCTTTGCTGCACAGGGTTTACGAACGGACACTGCGCGGAGCGAGAGATCGCGGACTGAGCGCGGAGGAGGTTGCATTCGAGTCGTTAGCCTTGGACGTCCTGGCTGAGAGCGTTGCTCGAACCCGCGACGAGATCCCGATACCCGGCGAAGGGACCATGCGCAGAGAGTTCGCGGCGCTCGAGAACGATGTTCGTGCGTTCGTGCGTATGGTGCGACAGCTGGGGGCACCATGGGTGGCCTTGGAGCTCAAGTTCGGCCTGGGCGAGGACGAGCCCGTACCTGTGGCCGTGCGCGGGGGTGAGCTCCGGCTGCGGGGAGCCGTGGACCGGGTGGACGAGGATCTGGTCGGGGTCCATGTCATCGATTACAAGACCGGAGTGGCGCGAGACTTCGCCGGAACCGGTGCGTTCTTCGGGGGTCGCCGCCTGCAACACGCCCTGTACGCATTGGTGGCCGAGGATCGGCTGGGCGGGAAGGTAGCGACTGGCCAGTATCACTTCCCGACGGTACGCGGAGAGCATCGGACGTTGGCCTTCAATCGCTTGGAGCGCGCCGGCGTCGGCGACCTCCTTGGCCTCATGCTCGACGGGGTAGCGTCAGGGAGCTTCGTCCCGACCGACCGGGCGGACGACTGCCGCTTCTGTGACTTCGCCCAGGTCTGTCGTGTACGGGAGCTGAGCTTCGGAAAGCTCGATTCCCCAATGGCCGCCTGGTCACAGGAGCACCTGAACGTCGGCGTCTGGCCCGCCTTCGCTAACCTCAAACGGACGCGCACCTTCGAGGACTGACGGCTCGGAGGGCAGAACTGCCCCGCGACGTTGTGGGGAGGTCGCTCCCCTATTACATGTGGTGCCCCACCCCTCGGCCGGAGGGCTGGCCGAGGATTCCCCATCTGGAGGTTTGTGGATATGCGTGCGGTCTCTTGTTTATCCGCCGTCGTGGTCGCTGCAGCCGTCCTGACGGTCTCCGCTCAGGCCCAGAACGCTCAGCGGTTCGTCCGCTTCGAGCAGGCTGGCAACATCTCCTGGGGCGAACTCGTGGGAGAAACGGTCCACCGTCTCTCGGGTGCTCCCTATGCCGGTGGTAGCCGCACCGGGGCGAGCGTGGCGCTCTCCAACGTCACGCTCAAGGCACCTGTGGATCCGCAGCAGATCTTCATGACGGCGTTCAACTTCCGCAGCCATATCAGCGGCGACCCGGCTGAGTACCCAGGCATCTTCCTCGTACCGCCGTCGTCGATCATCGGCCCCGGGGAGAACATCGTCCGCCCCGCCGAGTCGCGGAATCTGCACTACGAGGCCGAGGCAGTTGCGGTGATTGGCCGCGTCGCCAACAACATCTCTCTCGAGGACGCAGGCTCCTACATCTTTGGTGTATCGGCGGGCAACGACGTCAGCGAGCGCGCGTGGCAGGCGCAGGACATCCAGTGGTCGCGTGCCAAGGGCAGCAAGACGTTCAACGCGGTGGGCCCCTACCTGGTCACAGGCTTGGATCCCAGGAACCTGGCCATCGAGGGCCGTCACAACGGTACCCGAGTGCAGGGTGAGAACACGTCGGATCTCATCTTCAGCCTCGAGTTCATGGTTCACTACATCTCCCAGTACTTCACGCTCTACCCGGGAGATTTGGTCTGGACCGGGACCATGGGCTCGACGCGCGCGATGTCACCGGGGGACACCTACGAGGTGGAGATTCCCGGGGTGGGCATCCTTCGTAACTCGGTCGTGCAAGGCATGTAGACAGCGGCTCGCCGAGTCCTGACCGGGAGGTGTCCTGCGGACGCCTCCCGGTCTTCTTTTCTCCCACCAGCTAACTCACATTGGCCACGTGACTGATTCGAACGTGGTCCCGTTGCCGTTTCCCGACGCCCGTGCGAGAACGGCGATCGCCCGCGACCTCGATGTGAATCTCCTCGTGGAGGCCGGCGCGGGGTCAGGTAAGACCACCGAGCTCGTCAATCGGATGCTGGCGCTCCTGGAGACCGGCACGGCTGAGATCGAACACATCGCGGCCGTCACGTTCACCCGCAAAGCCGCCGGCGAGCTGCGCGAGCGCTTCCAGGCCGGCGTGGAGGCCCGCCTGAGGTCCGAGCGGTCGGAGGGGCCCCCGGATGGACTCGCCGCCGAGCGACTCGCGCGGGCGCTCGACAACATCGACCGCGCGTTCATCGGCACCATTCACGCGTTCTGCGCCCGCCTCCTCCGCGAACGCCCCCTCGAAGTCGGATTGGATCCCGCCTTCGAGGAAATGCCGGTGGAGGAGCGCCATGTGGCTCGCAGGCGATTCTGGCGCGCCTATCTGGAACGCTTGGCGCGGGACAGTGACCCGGTGCTCGAAGAGCTCTCCCTGGCGGGCTTGAGGCCCTTGGCACTGTACGGACTGTTCGAGCAGGTGGTCGAGAACCCTGACGTCGTGTTCGAAGCCGAGGCAGCCGAGCCACCGCCGCTCTCCGAGGTGTCCTCCGTGCGTGCGGAGCTCGAGGCGATCGTCGACCACGCGCACGAGTTGATGCCTGAGCGTGAGCCCGAAAAGGGTTGGGACTCGCTCCAAAAGAAGATTCGCACGCTGCACTTCACGCGTGACATCACGGGATGGGAGAAGGCGGCCGATCTGTTCGACGCATTGGCGCTTCTGTGCAAGCCGGGCCCTAGAGGGCACTCAATCACACAGAAGCGCTGGAAGAACGCGCAGATGGCGAAGAACGTGTGTGCTCGTGCCGACACGTTCGGCGTTGGTGACACGCAGGCGCGCGTCCTGCTGAATCGCTGGTATGCCCACAGATACGCGTTGGCGGTGCGGCTTGCCGAGCACGCGGCCCGCGAGTTCGCGGCGCACCGTCTGCGGATGGGACAGCTCGACTTTCAGGACCTGCTCCTCCTGGCGGCAAAATTGCTGCGTGAGAACCCTCGTGTCCGCCAGGACCTAGGGGCGCGTTACCAGCGGCTGCTGGTGGACGAGTTCCAGGACACAGACCCGCTCCAAGCGGAGATCGTGCTGCTCCTGTCCGCCGAGCCCGATGCGGAGACATCGGACTCCGCACCCGACTGGCTGCGTGCGGTCCCGCGTCCAGGTGCCCTCTTCGTGGTGGGCGACCCCAAGCAGAGTATCTACAGGTTTCGTAGGGCCGACATCCAGCTCTATGGCATCGTCAAGGAACGCTTTCGGACCTTCGGAAAGGTTGTGGAGCTGACGACCAATTTCCGCTCACGCCCCGCGATCGGCGACCTGGTGAATGAGCTGTTCGACGATCCGGGATTCTTCCCCGCGGCGGCGACACCGGAACAGGCGGCGTTCGAGCCCCTCAATACCAGACCCGCCGAGTCGCGTGTGCCGGCTGAAGGCGTATTCGCCTATCGACTGTCTCCCGATCAGTCGAACCAGGCGTCCGCCGCGGAGGACGATGCTGGCCGGTTGGCCAGTTGGATCAGATCGCGCGTCGATACCGGGGATCGTGAGCCCGGAGACTTCATGATTCTCACGCGCACCCGCGCACGCCTGGACGTGTACGCGAGAGCGCTCGAAGCACACGGCATTCCGATTCAGGTGACCGGTGCGGGCGTCGGCATCGAGGAGGAGATCCGCGAGCTCACCGTTGTGTTGGAGTGCCTGATCGACCCGGGCGATCCCGTGAAGGTCGTGGCAGCCCTCGTCGGTCTGTTCTTCGGCTTGGACTATGAGCGGCTCGTTGCGCATCGCTTGGAAGGAGGAGGCTTCGATGCGATGCGCCCCGGTGAGCGCGGTCATCCAGACGCGCTCGAAGGGCTGCGGGCCCTTCATGCGTGGTGGCGCGCGGCGAACGCCGAGCCCGCAGACATCTTCGTCTCCGGGCTCGTCAGCGAGCTGGGACTGCTGCCCTACGCGGCCGCGGGCGAGTTGGGAAGCCTCAGGGCTGGGGCGCTCGTCTACGCGCTCAACGCCGTTCGGTCAGCGGCGATCGCCGGTGAGGCCTCGCTCCCAGGGGCCCTGGCGGCGCTGGGGGCCGCCTTGGACCTGGGGGAGGCGGAGGCCCCTTTGGAGCCTGGCCGAACAGACGTCGTGCGGCTCATGAATCTTCACCAGGCGAAGGGCCTTGAGGCGCCCGTGGTCGTTCTGGCCGACCCCGCTGGGGGCAGCGGAAGGGCACCGTCCATGCACGTGGTCCGCGGCGTCGACGGGACTGCCGTCGGCTATCTGCGTGTGACCGAGGCCACGGAAGGATATCGCGGAGATCGGGTGCTCGCCGTCCCGACGGCCTGGGAGGAGAAGGAGGCGGCGGAGGAGCGCTTCGATAGGGCCGAGGAGGTTCGCCTCCTGTATGTCGCGGTAACCCGAGCAAAAGAAGAGCTCTTGGTGGTCCGCTGGGACGAGGGTCCAGACACATCGCCATGGCGGGCTTTGCATGCTTGGGTCGACCGACGCGCGACGCAGCTGGACATCGAGGCGCAAGAGCCCCCACCCAGGGCTCGACTGGAGATGACTGCGGAAGACGCCCGCCGGGTCGCCGGGAACGCCGCCGCCTCCATCGCCGAGCTCAGGACTCCGACCTACCACCATGCGACGGTGACCGACGTGGCCAAGGCACACGACTCACCCGCCTTCGTCGCTGGCGAGGAGGAGGCTGCATCTCCGAGCGAACGCTTTAGAGGATTCTCGTGGGGAAGCGCGGTGCACGGGGCCCTAGCCGCGGCAGCGCTCGACCCCGACGCACTATCACTCCGCGCGACGTGCCGCGACCTGTTGGTACAACATGAACGACCGCTCGACGACCATGGGGAGCCGGTGGAGCTCGGCGAGCTTCTCGACATGGTTCAGTCGGTGCGTAGCTCAGAACTGTGGACCCGGGCCCAGCGCGCCGAGCGGGTACTGTCCGAGGTGCCCTTCGCCTTACCGTCTATGGGCACCGACACTTTTGAGATGGACTCTGGGCCAGACCGGGTGGGAGAGCGGCCGCAGCTGGACCTTTTCGGGGTGGCCGGGGACGATGTGAGTGAGCGGGATGAGTCGACTCCCGAGGTCGACCGCGGCCTTCGTGTCTTGGAAGGCGTCATCGACCTGGCATTCCTGGAGGAGGACGGGTGGGTCATTGCCGACTACAAGACCGACGTCGGAACCGACCCGGACTTTGCTCGGCGGCGTGTCGGATATCGACGCCAGGTCGATCTCTATGCCGAAGCGTGGACCCGTCTAACAGGGAGCGCCGTGAAAGAGCGCGTGCTCTTCTTCACCGCACAGGGACGCCTGGAACAGTGGTAACTCCCGACTATCTTCGTTGGGCCCCATCATCAGGAGAAATCGGGTGACAGAATCGATCAAGTCCGGCTCTGTCGAACGCGTGAGTGACGCGCCCTCCATCCGATGGCCTCCTCCAGGACTCGAGCGGCTTCAGGGTGACCTTGGCCGGGTGGCGACGAGCGCAGCATTAGGTGGGGGCATTCTGGTGCTTCCGCTCCTGTTCGTCCTGGGCCGGGACCTGGACCTCGCAACACTAGGACCGTTTGCGGACGCGTGGTGGGTCACCCTGGTGCTTGCGATCATCGGTCTCACGTTCGCGGCCGATGGGCTCGTCCGATCCATGACGCTCCTTCGCCGCATTTCCAGGGCGCTCGAGCAGGGCTACGACTTCGAAACCATCAAGCTGGTTATAGCCGATGGCAATCGTGACATGGGCTTCCTGCTCACAGGCGGTCGTCACTTCTCGGAGGTGGATGCCAAGGAGCGCGAGGCAATGGCCGCGCTTCGCGTTTTCGCTGTGACGATGTACGCCATCGCCGGCGTGTGGCTACCGAACGCGCTGGCGATCGGCATCGTGCTCGGGGCGCGTGGCCTCGTCTCTCCGGCAGGCCTATGGATGGGTACCGCGCTTCCGTCGCTGGCGATGTATGTCTTCGGGTCCGTGGCGGGAACGGTCGCGGAGTCGCGCATCAGGCGGGCACGAAAGCGGTGGTATCGGCAGCCGTGGGTCGAAGATCTGGCCTCCGATGAGGCTCGGTCCTGGCGCGCTGGCTTCGCACCCGGAGGGGTCGCGAAGGAACGCGCTGCGGCGGATCAGTCATTGGGCCGCGTGTTGCGACACTCCGCGGTCCTGACCGGTGCTCTCGCGGCCTTCATCGCGGTGCCGATCCTGACGCTCGTACCCACAGCTGCAGTGGGTCCGATCCTGACCCAGCTGGCCGTCCCAGGATTCGACAACGTCCGCACCCGAGGCGCTCGCGCGGAGGCTATGCGCTCCTATCGTGTCACGACCGACGCCGGTGTCACGCCGAACGAGGCAGGCCAGCTCCTGCACGACCTTTCCTTTGCGGGTTCCGAGCGGGAGGTGCCGCCAGGGGAGCGTGAGCCGTCGGAGCGCATCGCCGTGGCCTGGCTCCCCACCACCGATGATGCCAACCCGATCGGAGTACATCCCTTCGAGTGGCCCGATTCCTTGTTCACCGTGGTCGGGCGCGGCGTAACCGCCCAGCAGCGCGGATACCTCGAAGGACTCGCGAGACATCCGGCCCGGGCATCGCTATCACGGCTGGCGAGGGCCCCAGCGATCGACGTCGCGAGCGGTCGCTACGAGGATCCGCTTCCCGACGACCTGACCCTGGTCACCATGCCCATTCCACGCTACACGGAATTCAGGGCTGCGACCTATTCCCACCTGGCCGCCGCCGCCATCGAGCTTCTGGACGGCGGGACAACGCAAGCGGAGGAGCTCGTTCGAGAGATCGTCTCGCTCGGCTTCCTCTTGGGCGACGGTGGACCAACGCTGATGGATAACCTCATCGGGTATGCGTTGATCGAGCAGGGTGCGTTAGCACTGGCGGACCTCTACCAGGTCACGGCAGATGCGAATAAGGCGCGTGAACTGAACGGACTACAGGCTGTGGCGGACGCAGCGTTGTCGAGGGCTCACTTCCGCTATCCTGACGGCGCGGAGGCTTGGGTGCGCTCGCTCCCCTCGATGGTGTCCGATACCAGTGTGGCCCGTGGACTGCGTTGGGAGATCTTCGTGGGAATCACGACGCTGACACCGTGCATCAACTTACAGCGCTTGGTCTTCGGTCCAGATCAGGAATACTGGGACTTTGTGAACGAAGCCTACGACCATCTGGTCGCTTGGCCGTCCGAGGACGGCCTCTACGAGCGTGCGAGGGCCGGGTGGTTCGGATCGCCGGTGGGCACGTCCGGGACGTTCGTGGGCAGCATATTGAGCGTCGCCATGAGGACGGGGGAGGGGACGTGTGGAGAGGTGGTACGTCGACTCGAGGCCACGGAGGCCCTGTTCTAGCATGGACATCTTGGAAACCATCACGTCCCGACGATCCATTCGTGAGTTCAAGGATCGGGAAATCGCGAGGGAGGAGATCGAGCGTCTCCTTGAAGCCGCCATTCAGGCACCCAATCACCGCATGACCCAGCCGTGGCGATTCTACGTGCTCGGCCCCGAGGCGCGGCGCGCGTACGGGGCGGCGCTCGGGGCCCGCAAGGCGAAGCGAGTTGAGGACCCTGACGCCGCGCGCGAGGTTTTGAACAAAGTGGCGGAGAAACATGCCTCCTTGCCGGCCATGATCGCGGTGGCGGTCGTTCTGGATGAGAACCCGGAGATCTGCGAAGAGGACTACGCGTCCACGTACATGGCGATTCAGAATCTCTCCCTCGCTGCGCATGCCATGGGGCTGGGTGCCCACATCAAGACCGGCGCCGTGATGGACGATCCTAATTCACGGAACGCGGTCGGAGTCGCCGAGGGCGAACGCATCATCGCGACCATCGAGGTTGGTGAGCCCGCGGCCATGCCCGAGCCCAAGCCTCGTACACCCGCAGCCGACCAAACGACGTGGTTGCCGTGAGGCGCTTGTTGTGAGCCGTGCGATTACGTCACCGGGCGATCAGAGCGCGACCTTCGTCGAGCTCTTCTTCGACCTCGTGTTCGTATTCGGAATCACGCAGATCGTCGGACTTCTACATCATGATCTGAGTTGGGCAGGCGTGGGGCGTGCGGTCCTCGTCTTTTGGCTCGTGTGGTGGGCGTGGACCCAATTCACCTGGGCGCTGAACGCCGCGGACACCACGCACCCGTTCGTTGAGTTCGGCACGCTGGTGGCCACTGCCGTCGCGTTCTTCATGGCGGTGGCGATACCCGGCTCCTTCGGTGTACACGCAGTCTGGTTCGCGACGTCCTACGTCTTGGTGCGGACCTTGGGCCTTTGGATCTATGCGAGGGTCGCGAGCGCGAACCCCGGTCAAGCGGCCGCCGTCAGACTTTTCGGTGCCGCATCCGTCGCCGGCCTCTTGGCGGTCTTTGCCGGGGCGCTCTTTGGCGGCCCGATGCAGACGTGGCTTTGGGGCCTGGCGATTGCGCTGGATGTGGTGGCGGCCGCCATCGGAGGCCGCGCACAGCATTGGGATATCCACGCGGAGCACTTTGCCGAACGACACGGACTTATCGTGATCATCGCGCTCGGCGAATCCCTCATCGTGGCGGCAGCCGGGCTTACCGGTGCGGAGTTCACCCCCAATGTCATCGCCGTTTCCTTCCTGGGCGTCCTCGTCGCGTGCGCGCTCTGGTGGACCTACTTCCCTGTGGCGAAGCCCGAGTTGGAAGAGGCTCTTGAGTCGGCTGCCCCAGCGGTGCGAGGCAGTATGGCCCGAGACGTCTTCAGCTTGGCCCATTTTCCCATGCTCTGCGGCGTCATTGCGTACGCGGTGGCCTTGGAAGAAGCGATTGCTCATCCCGGTGATCCGCTTCCCGCCTCAGGCCTGTTCGCACTGGCGTTGGGTCTGGTGCTGTTCGTAGGCGGCACTGCGCTCGCGATGTGGCGCGCCACCTGCGGTCGGCCGGTTGCGCGCATCGCGATCATCGTCACCACCGCCGCGGCCTTGTCTCTCGTGTCGGGCCAGCCAGCCTATGTGCCGTTGGCGGTCGCGCTTGCTGGTGTCGCCCTCGTCGCCTTTCTCGATGAACGAAGAGCCGACCGCATCGGATCATGAAGACCGGATCCTCGCGTTGGGCTCTGCGAATGACTGTGGCAGTGGCGGCTGCGATGGCCGCGAGTCCCGTGCAGGCCCAGACGGTCATGGTGCAGGTCCTCGGCGCCGATACGTCGGAGCCGTTGATCGGCGCGATTGCGCACCTCGTTCTCCCAACTGGTCGGGTCGTGGCGTCACGCCTGACGGATCGGAACGGGCGAGCCCTCTTTCCTTCGCTGGAGGCGGGCCAATACGTGGCACGTGCGGAGATGATCGGACACGCGACCGGAGAGAGTGATGTCTTCGGTGTCGTGGAGGGCGCGTCGGTGCCGTTGATCCTCCGCCTCCAATCGAGAGCGATTGAGTTGGAGGGCGTGGAGGTAACAGCCGCGGCTGGTCCGTGTCGGACTCGCCCAGGTCGGGAGGGCCGTCTCTTGGCCGACGTCTGGGGCGAGGTCGCGAAGGCCCTCGGTGCCGCCTCCATGGCGGACGAACAGGGACTCTACCGGTACGCGATCCTCATGTACGAGCGAGAGCTCGACGAGGACCGCGCCCTCGTGAGCGAGGAGCGGTCGAGGCGGACCGGCTACATGCGCACGCCCTTCGAGAGTCGACCCGTCGAGGATCTCACGATCAACGGATTCGTTCGACGGGACGTGTCGGAGTGGACCTACCACGCTCCCGATGCGCAGGTACTGATATCGGACGGCTTTCTGGACACGCATTGCTTCCGTCTGGTCGACGGGGGACGCGAGGCTCCCGGGCTCGTTGGCTTGGCGTTCGAGCCTACGGGCGAGAAAGACGACATCACGGACATCTCTGGGACGCTTTGGCTGGATCGTGAGTCGGTCGAGCTCCGTTGGCTCGAGTTCACGTACGAGAACCTCGGCCAGGACGTGCGTTCGGGGGATGCCACCGGCCGCGTCGAGTTCCAAAGGACGCCGGAGGGGACGTGGATCGTACCGGAGTGGTGGATTCGCATGCCGCTCGTCGAGATTCAGGTCGGGGGCATCGAGCGACGTCGGCGCATTACGGGTTTTCGCCAAACCGGAGGCCGGGTGCTCGAGATCATCGAGGCTGGGGGGCGCGACCTCGGCCGTGGCGTGAGCACCGGGGCCGTCGAAGGTCTCGTCGTCGACAGCATGGGCCTGCCCATGCCCGGTGTGCGTGTAGGGTACGTCGGGTCGAATCAACAGGTCTTCACCGACACGGAGGGGCGTTTCAATCTGGTGGGCCTAGCCGAAGGCACCTACCGAATTCGTTTCGTGGATGCGCAGGTCGAGTCGCTCGGGTTGACGCCGCCACCGGTCACCCGGGAGGTGGCTCCAGGTGTGTCGTCCTACCTGGAGTTCCACATGCCGTCGCCCGGCGACATGCTCGCGGACATGTGCCGCGTTGAGGCCGAGCCCGGGAAGAGTGTCCTCGCGGGGATCGTGCGAGAGCAGGCCACCGAGCGCACCGTCTCGGGCGCGGTGGTTCGCCTGAGGTGGTCACGGTTCGAAGCCACGGGCGCCACGGCTGGCTTGGTCGGTCGCGAGGCCTACACGATTCAAGAGACCACCAGCGACGCCAACGGCTTCTACCGGTTCTGCGCGGTCCCGAGGCAAGAGGAGTTGACGCTCTGGTCCGTCCTGGGCGGAGTAGAGTCCGCCCCGCAGACCTTGGCGCTCTCAGGGCGTGAAGAGAGCCACCTTCACGTGATTCGAAGACGTGTCCCCTAGCCCGCTCATGCTGGTGCGCAGCGGTATAGAGCGCGTCCTGTCCGGCGAGGCCGCCCATCTCCGCTCCCAACGTCTTGGGCTCATCCACCATCCCGCGTCGGTGACCTCGTCGTTGCGTCCATCGTCAGTCGAGCTCATCGGGCAGGACTTCGACCTGCGCGCGCTCTTCGGACCGCAACACGGGGCGCTGGGAGAGAAGCAGGACAACATGGTCGAGTCAGGGGACTTCCGAGACTCAGCGACCGGCCTGCCCTCGTACTCCCTCTACGGCGAAGTGCGGAAGCCGACCTCCGCGATGCTTATGGGACTCGACACGTTGCTCTTCGACCTTCAGGACGTCGGCGTCCGCGTATACACGTTCATCTGGACGATGGCGTTGGCCATGCAGGCGTGTGCCGAAGCCGGGGTCCGCTTCGTCGTGCTGGACCGACCGAACCCCATCGGGGGCCGCCGTGAAGGGCCGGTGCTGCGGCCCGGCTACGAGTCGTTCGTCGGCCTGTACCCGATTCCGTTGCGACACGGGCTCACGTGTGGCGAACTGGCGATGTGGCTCAACCGGGAGCAGCGCATCGGGTGCGAATTGGAAGTGGTTCCCTGCTCAGGGTGGGAGCGTGGCATGCGCTGGAGCGAGACCGGACTGCCATGGGTCATGCCGAGCCCGAACCTGCCGACCCTCGATTCCTGCGCGACGTATCCGGGCATGGTACTCCTGGAGGGAACCAATCTCTCAGAAGGCAGGGGAACGACGCGTCCCTTCGAGCTCTTCGGCGCCCCCTTCGTAGACCCACGAGCGCTCGCTGAGTCACTCGGTCCCCTTCTGGGTCCGGGGGTGACCCTGCGACAGTGCCACTTCGAGCCCACGTTTCAGAAGCACCGGGGGGTGACGTGCGGAGGAGGCCAGCTCCACGTGACCGACCCGGAGGCCTTCCGCCCCGTCCACACCGCTGTGGCCATCCTCTGCGCGGTGCAGAGATCGGCCCCTGGGGAGCTCAAGTGGCGTGAACCGCCCTACGAGTACGAGTCGGAGAAGGCCCCGATCGACATCCTCTGGGGACACTCCGGTCTGCGGGTCGGCGTCGATGCCGGTCTCGCCCCTGACGAGATTCTCGAGGGTGCGGCTGCCGAGGTGGAAGCGTTCGAGGCCTCGGTGGCTCCTGACCTACTCTACAGCTGAGGCGGCGCGACTACCCCGGCCTGTCCGTCGGACTAGCGACAGCCTTGCGTCTCGTTGAACGCGGGCATGATCTGCATTTGCAGCATGTCTCCCGGGTCCACCGGCAAGGATTCTGTCGTACACGTCGGGCCCGCGAGGAGGTCGAGTACCAGGCGCAGATCTTGAGAGAAGGTCCAATCCGTCCTGAAGGTACGCTCGGTGTTGCCCGTCACCGTGCCGAGCTGCCTACGGAATCCGCCAGATAAAACGTAGATGCGGGCATCGTAGAAGTTGCTGTTGATGATGTGGACCAGGATCTCGTTCCGCCCCTCGAGGCCGGCTTCGAACGGGTCGTTGGTCGAGGGAGATACACCCGCACAAGCCGCGAAAGCCCAGAGCGCCGGGAGGATGGCGAGGACGGTCATCGTACGCGTCGATCTGGACATTGCTTCTCCGCAGTGGGGGCATCGACGCCTGATTCGGCGTGTCGATCTGGTGGCTCAGCAGCCCCGAGTATGGATCCTGCCTACCCCTTCGTCAGGGCAGAGTTCGTAACCCGGAGCTTGAGTAAGGCAACCGCGACACCCATTCTGAGGCTACTCGCAACCCAACTGGCACGTCATGAGCGCACTTCCCCACGTGGGTCTCCTGGCCATGCGGCCGTGATTCACGCGATCCGGAAGCTGGCTCGGGCGGTCAATCGACGCTCGGTCTGGCAAGTCCTGGGCGTATATGCTCTGTCGTCGTGGGCGGCCTGGGTCCTGGTCGCGTTAGGGACCGACGCGATCGGATTGCCTGCCTGGACGCCGACGCTGACGCTAAGCCTGCTGGTGGCCATGCTTCCCGTCTTTGTCGCCACCGCGGTAGCTCAGGGAGGCCTTCCTGGCCTACGTATCGAGGACGAGATCGATCCCAACGACTTGGTGGGCTTGACGCCGGACCAGGTACTCGTGGTTCCCGAGGCTCACCCGCTCTACGGATCGGGAATCTTCACGTGGAGGAACACCGTGCTCGGCGCGGTCTCGTGCGTGGCGCTCGTAGTGACGTCCGTCGTCGCCTACATGACGATGTGGGCGCTAGGAATCGGTCCGGTCGGATCTCTCCTCGCGCAGGGGGTCATCGCGGAGCGCGACCCCGTGGTCTTGGTGGCGTTCGAGAACCGGACGGATGACTCCTCACTCGCTGCGCTCGTGACTGATGCGTTCGAGCTCGAGTTATCACGGTCTCGGGTCGTCACGCTTGCTGATCCGGCGAGCGTGCTTGCTGTCGCAGTCGAGCTGGGCGCTGATCCGTCCTCGCCTCTGACCACGGAGGCGGCGCATCGGGTGGCAGAACAGCAGGGCCTGAGACTCATCTTGTCGGGCGACGTGGGTCGGCGCGGCTCGGCCTTCGTCCTGCGGTCCGGCATCTCGTTACCGTCCGGGTCGGTCGTCGCACGCTTCGAAGAGGCGTACTCAGGTGAAGACGAACTTCTGGCGGCCGTCGAGCATCTCTCGGAGCGTGTCCGCGAGCGGTTGGGGGAGTCACTCCGGGTGATTCGCGAAGGGGAGAGGCTGGCTTCCATCAGCACGGATTCCGACGACGCCCTTCGCCTGTTGAGGCAGTCCGACCGCGCGTCGCTCGGCGGTGACTTGGCTCAAGCGATCGCCCTTCTCGAGCAGTCGATCGACACCGACCCGTCGTTCGCTATGGGCTGGAGGCGTCTCGGGGTACTCTCGGAACAGGCGGCAAATGCATCGCGCGCGCGCGAGGCGTACCAAGCCGTCATTGATCTCTGGGAGCCCAGCGGTCGAGCGCAACGCACGGTGCGGCTTCTGCAAGAACGCATCGCGGCGCTGGACTAGCTCCTAGGCGGACGTGCGGTTCAGCGCGCTCCTCTTCCGCGGCGCTGTAGCTCCTCGTCGAATGCGACGATCTCGTAGTCGTCCTCGAAGTCCACCCGATCGGTGGCAGGAAGGTACCGATCAAGATCGACGTCCCCGGCGAGCTCTTTATCGAACAGCCGCAACTCCCGCTCCCCGGCCTCCACTGCCGTATCCGCGGTTGAATAGACGACGTCCCCGAGCTCACGTTTCTCCAGCGCGAGGGTGCGGCGTACGCTCTCCGACGCGCGAAGTTCTCGCGGCAGAGCTGGGAATGCATACCGGAGCCCGCCTGCTTCGTCCGAAACGACATCTGCGTCCAACTCTTTCGCCAACTCGTCCAACGCTCCCTGCACGGCCTCCTTCGTCACCGCCTGTCCCTCGAGGCGGGAGGTGACGTACTCGTGCGCCTGCCCGACCCCCACCGGTTTCCCCTTCAGAGCCTCACGATAGACGAGACCGAGCAAGACTCGTCGCACGTTACGCGCATATCGCCGCTTGTTCTGGAACTTCACCCCCACCATACGGGCCAGGGGGATCCCGAAGAACAGCACACTGAAGGCCACCGGGACCAGCACCAGGCCAACGAATGCAGCCGGCCCACCAAGCCCCAGCCTAGGAAAGATGAACCACGGCGACGTCGCCGCAGCGATGAGCGTAAACGCGTTCATGCCGGCCACCAGGGCGTTGGCGGTAGAGGCGTTCCCCGTGAGTTCGAGGGGATACTCGAGGCGCAGCCACGCAGGGTTCGGCGGGCGTGCGCCCTTCTCGGGGCGCACGCTTTTCGTCAGCTCCGGGAACGCATACACGAGTTCGCCCTTGGGTGAGACGACGACCTCGCCATCATACGCGCCCAGCAGGCGACCCATCTCGCTTTCAGCCTCCCCGAACGGAAGCGCCGTGTGCTCGACCAGCTCGGCGGTCGTGAGGACACCGTTTCTGGCTCGGATCAGGCGGATCGTGCTACGGTCGACCTGCTTCCTTGTGGCCTTGGGTCGATCGGGCCCGAAGACGAATGCGAAGACCTTCTTGTAGAAGGGCACCTTGTCGTCTTTATCGAGGGTCCGCTCCCACCTCTGGCCGTAGTAGGGTCGGCCCAACCTCCAGCGTGGCCCCCATATCCAGTACCAGAACCACAAGTTCGGGAGGCCACCGCCTCCGCGCCCCCGCCCTCGTCCCCACCCACCCCGAGAGTCGTTTCCGCGGTTCGCGAACAAGGCGGCGATGACGAGGGCCACGAAGACGGCGAAGTAGCCGACGAGCATGACGACGATCCAAGCCTTGAACGCGCCCCGGAGCGTGCGACCGATGGCCCTCCCGAACCGCACGAAGAAGGGCTCGGTGCCCCGCTCGACCATCTTGGGGTCGAAGTCGTAGAGGAGGTCGCCAGACTCCGTGACGGCGAGGTGACCCTCGTGGCTTTCCAGGAGCGACTTCAGCCCAACCCGCACGGCGTCGCTCGGCAATCCGGAATCCGCGACCACGTCGCCCACCGTACCCTTTCCCCTGAGTCGTCTCAGCGAGGCCAGGATGTCGGCTTGGTTCGTCGCGAGCGTGAGGCTGCTCAACCGCCGGGTGTTCCGAAGAGTGCGCTGACGGCTGGCTTGGTGACCTTGCCCATGGCGTTGCGCGGCAAGTCGTCCAAGAGGAGGAAGTCCTTGGGAACTTTGTACGGTGCGAGTCGCTCCTTCGCGAACAGGCGCAGCTCGTCCTCGCCGGTCGTGGCTCCGGGCTCGGCAACGATCGCGGCGCACACGCGGTCGCCCCACGCGGGGTCGGGGACTCCAACCACCGCTACGTCGCGGACGGCTGGATGAGATCGTAGCACGTCCTCGATCTCCAACGCGGAGATCTTCTCGCCTCCGGACTTCAGAATGTCCACGCTACGCCGACCCAGGATGCGATACGCGCCTCCCTCGACGACCGCCTGGTCGCCCGTCCTGAACCAGCCGCTGTCGGTGAAGGCCTCAGCCGTCGCTTCAGGCCGTCGCCAGTACTCGTGGAAGACCGTTGGGCCGCGGACGTTGATCTGGCCCGGCTCACCCGGCGAGACGGGTCGTTCTTCCTCGTCGACGAGCCGAACCTCTACCCCGGGTAGCGGCGCCCCGACGAAGCCAGGTCGCCGTTCGCCCTCCAGCGGGTTCGAGAGAGCCATGCCGATCTCGGTCATGCCGTACCGCTCGAGCAGCGTGTGTCCGGTCATCTCCCGCCAGCGCTCGAGCGTCGGTACCGGAAGGGCGGCCGAGCCCGACACCATCAGCCGGCAGGCACCCGCGCCGGTGGACCACTCCTTCTGAGTGTTCTCCGGTGCACCCGACCAACTCTCGATCAGACGCCGATAGACGGTTGGGACGGCCATGTAGAGGCTGAACTCCTGCGTCGCGAGCCGCTGCCAGACGTCGACGGGGTCGAAGCTCGGCATGATCTCGCAAGCGGCACCGTTCCACAGCGCCGTCGTGAGCACGTTCACGATGCCGTGCACGTGGTGTAGCGGGAGGTGAAGCAGGATGCGGTCGTCGGGGATCCAACCCCAGGCCTCGCTCAGCGACTCCACCTGAGCCTGGATGTTCGCGTGGGAGATCACGACGCCCTTGGGCCTACCGGTCGTGCCCGAGGTGTATAGCATCATCGCGGCGCACCCCGGGTCGACGTCGGGGAGTTGGCCAGCGTCGAACCCGGTCAGCATCTCTCGGGTTGTCCTGACCTCCAGTCCTCGGGCCGCGGCTCCCTCGGCAATGCGGTCTGCCAGTCCCGTGTGTGCGATGACCACCTCGGGCTGTGCATCGTCGAGCACGTATGCCAGCTCCGGGGGCGGGTGGGAGACCGCCAGCGGAACCGCGATTCCTCCTGCACGCCAGATGCCCCAGGTCGCGGCGACGTAGTCCCATCCGGGTGGTGTCAGGAGGCAGACCCGCTCACCGCGGAGGTCGTCCCGTCCGTCCAAGAGTCGCCCGGCCACAGTTGCTGACGCGGTAGCGAGGTCGGCGTACGAGAAGGTGCCTTCGGGAGCGAGTAGGGCGAGCCGGTCCCCATGGCGGTCCGCGCGCTGAATTAGGGGAAGGGCCACGGTATGTCCTGGCGGTCCATGCAGAAGAAGGGGCGGTCGGGTGAAACCTGACCCCGCCCCATCGTGAGGAGCAAGCCGAAGGCCCGGAACCGGCCCTTCCGCGCCTTGTGGCCGGACTGCTTCGTCGATAGCGTCGATCCCACTTCTTCGACACTGTAAACAGATGAAGCATCCACATTTCGAGCACGTGCGGGAGCACCTGGAGCGGGTTCGTGATGGATACGCCTATATCCCGGATCCGGAGCAGGTTTACCTCGGACGCCAGGAGGAGGACCACTTCTGGGAGTTGGTCGGACTCCGCCTGCAGGGATGTCCCATCGTGGTTCTCGCCGCGATTCGCTTCGAGCGATTCGACCGAAAAGGGGTAGCGGATTCGAGGGCTTCACTCGCGTCCTATCTGTCCACGCCGGCCCCGGACTCGGACGACCACCGGCGCATCACGGCGTATCTGCCCCATAAGGACCAGTCGATCCCGCAGTTTTTGATGGGCCTCCGGGCCGGGCGTGAGTTCGCGCCGGTCAGCATCGACCGTGTGAGGGTGGAGGTGGCGTTCGACTTCCGCGCCGATAACCCGTCCGCGGAGAAGGACCTGCGGGACGCGGCGGCTCCTCTGCGCAACCACTACTACCGCACCACGGGCGGGCACGTCTTGCGGGGCGAGTCCCACGAGCTGAAACCCGTCGAGGGCGCCGAGCACCGATTCGTCGCGGTGCGTTCACCGGAGCAGCTGCTGCCGCAGGGGCTGATCCACCTGCCGACCCTCTTCGTGGCGCACCGCTTCGTAAGCCTGCAAGTCGATGTCACCTCGGAAGCTGCGCGCCTGGCGATCCGCAACTGGGTGCCATTCCTTCCAGCTGCGGCTTCCCCTGAAGGCATGATCCCGATGGGCAGGAAGCGGAAGTCGGCGTAGGCTCCGGGCACCTCTCCGCGTTAGTGATTAATGAGACGTTACCTGCTCCTTCTCGGTAGTGCTGTCGGCCTCGGGACCTCGGCTGCAATTCTGTCCGGGTACATCTGGGTAGGACGAGGCGATCCCTCGACCCGCGTCATCCGGTCCTTCCTCGCCGAGAGTGACCTCGGAGCCTTCACCTCCGACTGGGAGAACTGGTCGGGGACCTGGCCCGCGGGCTATTTCCTGATTCAGGGAGCCTGGATCAGGCTCATGGGAGCCCTGGGGGTCGGGAGTGTGTTCCACCAGACGCAGGGTGTGCTTTGGCTATCGACGCTCGCCTGGGTGGTCGTGCTGGTCGGGGCGTACGGCGTGGTTTCGCGAGCCGTGAGTGCCGAGTGGGGCTGGCTGACGGTTGCGGGCCTGCTGGCGCTCCCTTTGCTGACGGAGCTGAGCCACAACGCCTACGCGAGCATCTACTTTGGTGCACTCTTTGTGCTAACCCTGCGGTCCCTGATCGAGTTCGAGGCAACGGCGCGCATACGATGGCTGGCAGTCGCAGGACTCCTGCTCCTTGCGGCGTCGACCCTTCGGACCGAGGCCGTCGTGGTCTCCGCGGCCCTCGCTCTTGTCGTGATGCTCCGTCATGGCGTGCTCCACGCCGGCGGCTTTTTCGTGTTGGCTGCGAGCCTCACACTCGTGCGGATCATCGTGGTCATGACGGTCGGGCAGACCACAGCGGACTTCTTTCAGCAGGTTCCGCAGCCCCTGTCGCGACGACTCACAGATCTCGCCACCCTCATGCTCTATCTCGTCGTACCGACGGCGATCGTCCTCGAGGTGCTCAGGAGACACTTCGGCTCGAGGATTCCAGGCAGGGGGACCTTTGATGGGGGGCTGAAAGGGCGACTCGCCGAGTACGCCGCGGCGGGCGGTGGGTCTCTCCTCGCGTTCTTCCTCGGGGCGATGCTCTTCCTGCCCATGCTCGGGCCCGACTCCCGTTTCCTGCTGATACCGAGCATCGCCTCGATCATCCTGCTGGGCTGCTTAGCCACGACTTCTGCAGACGAAGCGTGGAGGCGTATGCGGCCGCTACTCGCTCCGTGGGTCGCGATCAGCTTTGTGGTCCAGGTCTTCGTCCTCGGTGTCGATTATCTTGCCGACAGGCCCCGGCCTCCCCAGGCGGTGAGGGATGCTGCAGAGTGGCTTCGTGCGCGCGAGGGACCGGAAATCCTGCTTGCGGTCGATCACTTGGACTGGTGGCAGCAGACTTTGCTCCTCTACGCTTCGCGGTCATCGGAGGAGCTGCGGCGGTCCTACGTGCACACATCCGTCCCGCCCCTGGAGGATTCGCAGCCTCGCCCCGAGTCAGAGGCCGAGCTAGCGGGCGCTTACCTCGTCCAATACCACCCCGACTACATCGTGTGGCAGGGAAGCAGGATCGACGGTCACCCTGAGGGGGGCTACGTGGTCTCCGGGCCCTCCTTCTTCGATCCGTGGATCGAAGAGGATGACGGGCGCTGGATTGTGACGCCGCCCGGTTCCATCGTCGTTGCGGCAGTGGCGACCAGTGTCGTCGAGAACGACTGGTTGCGAATCTTGGAGCCGTCTTGGGTGGATCCGAGGTAGCCGCCGGCGGAGCCGCGGTGATACTCTCCGCCAACCCGATTCACGACACGGGTGGGGGACAGCGGAGCGCGCAGTTGGCGCTGGAGCTTCTCGACCGAGACTTCCGCGTGCTCTTCGTGAGTCACG
>Ga0224512_10000691_pt1 | contig 34728 bp, 34 predicted proteins | sample SF_May12_sed_USG_4_FD_169103 | JGI IMG/M metagenome (GOLD analysis project Ga0224512, IMG submission 169103) | Sediment microbial communities from San Francisco Bay, California, United States - SF_May12_sed_USGS_13 | ecosystem: Environmental > Aquatic > Marine > Sediment | place: USA... | reverse complement strand
GCGCAGGCTGCCGGCAGCGCCTGGTAGCATTTGGGAACAACGCCGATCGGCGCCGCAGGAGTCCTAGACCTTGACGCGGCCCAACGCGATGAAAAGAAGTGTAAACGCAATCAGCGCAACAGCCGATACGCCGAAAAACATACAGATCATGAAGATCGTCTGTTCCATTGCTCTCTCCCGTATTTGGCTGCTGTTGAGTTTAGGACAGATTCGTGCCGGCCTGAATGGTTGCATCTACTTATCGGTGCTGGCTCGCAGCGTGCCTGGATGTCAACCGTCGAGCCTGAACGGAGCGGTATCGGGACTTTCCTGACCGAGATACCTCTCACGCATCGCCGCGTGCCGTTTCGGTGGATACTCTTCGAGTATGAGCTTGCGTACATGATTGCGCGCCACAAGTACCTGATCGTCGCAGATTTTCTGCAATGCCCGCGCATCCTCCAGGGATCCCGCCGCCTCCTCCAGATGCCTCGGCTTCTTTGCCGCGGCATTTGCGCGCAGTCGGGTCAATTTCGCCGCTGATTTGGCCACAACCCGGCGCGCGTTACGCGCCGTGGCCTCTCGACGCCGAAGCTGCCTGACAGTCGCCCACAATCGCCCGCGTGGCGAATCCTGGAAAATTCTGAACGCGACAAACAGCAGAACTGCGGTCCAGAGCACGCTCGCGATCACCAGAGCCCAGTTTCGCGCAAGAAGATCGATCGTCATGGCGAAACCCTAGCGCAAAACCGCCGGCTGTTCCGCGACAGAGACCTCCTGATCTGAAAATAAGGCCGCATAGTGCGTTACATTTCAGTTACTTTATCGTTATAATGTATTGCATGGCCAAAACCAAGATCTCGACGCTGAACTTGCGCATCAATCCTTCGATAAAGGAAGCCGTGCGAGAGGCCGCCGCGCTGGAACATCGAAGCGTCGCCAATATGGTCGAAGTCCTGATTCGCCGCCACTGCGATCAGGCCGGCATCACGATTCCCGAACAGTCTGACCTATTCCCGAGGAATGAGAATGGATGAGAAAATGTTGCGCGCCATGGTTGCCGCCGGCGCAATCAAGAACATCGACATTATTGCTGCCGGAGCACGTTTTCACGTAGAGGCGCGAACACCAAACGGCCCGATTACCGCAGAGACCCACAAGGGCAAGGTCAAGACCTGGGTAACGCTCGATGCGGCTGCAAAATGGGTTCGGGGCCTCGGCATGGGAGGCGCGCGTGTCAATCTAACTCACTGGCAACCGGATCAGCGAGAGCTGTCCGTCTAAGCCTCGTCCTCTGGACCGGCTGACGGCCACGCCCCACCAAATGGAAACGGTTTCTGCTCGGAATTGAACGTCAGATAGCGAACGATTTCGTACATATAGCTCGCCAGGCTCTGCCCTACCTGCCGCAACTCACGATTTACCTCGCCGGTGAAGAGCACCCAAAGAAATCCGAGCACGACGATCGCGGTGCCAACCATGCCCGCCAGGCTGATTAACAGGCCAAAGATGCACATAAACAACAAGCGCAGCCAGGTCGCCCGCGATTTCAGATTTTTTTCGATTTTGCCGCTGTCGCTATCGTCGGCAGGGGCCTGATCGACTGTCGGGTTTTCATTGCTCACGGTTATTCCTCCTGTTCATGGCCAGCGCAATCGGCACTGGACGCTGGGCCGTATCTCATTGTTACAATGTTCGACTCCTGGAGCCAGAGAAAAATCCGCGCCTCATGGGAAATAACACCGCCAGCCTCGTAACAGCTGCAGTAATTCTCGTCGCCTGTGGCCGGTCCGGGGAGGACATTTCGCAAGCCACCGAAAGCGGTGACTTCGACTATCCGCGTTCGATTTCGGGCGGACTCAGCGAATTTGGCGTGGCAGTCGTTCGCGAGACGAACCGGCTCGGAATCATGGCCGATGTCAGCCATACCTCAAGATGTATCGAGCTATCCAAAACTGATCGAGCGATTATTGCGTCGTGGTCATAGTGAAGACGATATCCGCAAGATCCTGGGTGGAAACCTGCTGCGTGTCTGGGAAGTCGTCGAGCGGCACGGCGCGGTAGAAATCTGAAACTCAGTCTGCAAAAAAGTACGAGTAGCCGGCCAGCAGCACAGCGATGACAAGCAGCAGTTTGATCAGGCCGCTGGCGCCGCCCTCCTCAGGCATGCTCGTTGTCAGCTGCGATTTGCCCCGACGCTCCTGCGCCAGCGCATCGATGACGTCCTTGGCTTCTTTCAGGCCCAATCCGGTTTCCTGCCGAAGCAACTTGACCGCCTCTATCGTGCGGCCGCTGTCCAGAGCCGCAATGACATCGTCCGAGACAGTGTATTCGGGTTCTTCCACGCTCGCCTCCGTGGGTATCCGGCCGGCTTACGGCATGCGACTTACGCCGCGACAACGTCGAGCAACACGTATCGTAGCAGTACTTCGTAGCTGCTGCGATCGAGTTTCATGCCCTGCGGAATCTCGAGCGTGTGGATAGGCGTATCATCAGCTTCGCGGATTTCCTGAAATATTATTCCATTGTCGCGATAGACCCGATATTTCACGTCGCGATGCTCGTCGTACTTGAGCAATACCTGGCTTTCAGTCCAGTCCTGAATCGTTGCTTGCACCATGATGTCCTCCGTGAATCTGTCTGACCGGTCACCGGTTGCCGTGACCGCGCTTCCTATGCAGATTCATGTTGCAACAGCTGTGCCAATTTGATCTTCGGATGTAACCGTCTGTTTTATATGCCAATCTGCTCAGACCGGGCGCGGGCGGCCAGAGACAATGTGCTGCCCGCTGTCACTTATTGACCCGCATTTCAGGTATTTTGCGACACCTGTTTAACATAAACGCAGTCTTACAATGGCCAGACAAAGAGGATTGTCGGCACGGCAACGGCGACGATCAGAATCTCCAGCGGCAAACCCATTCGCCAGTAATCGCCGAATCGATAACCGCCCGGCCCCATGATCAGCGTGTTGTTCTTGTGCCCGATCGGCGTCAGAAACGCACACGACGCCGCCACCGCTACACCCATCAAAAAAGCATCGGGATTGACGTCAAGCCTGGAGGCAATCTCGATCGCAATCGGTGCGGCGATAACGGCTGTCGCCGTATTGTTCATGACATCGGACAGGGTCATTGTGACGACGACCAGCAGCAGCAAGACCACCGCGGGCGAAAACCCGGCCGATACGTCGACGATGCTCCCGGCTATCAGCGCGGTACCTCCGGTCGATTGCAAAGCCGAGCCGATGGGTATCATGGATCCGAGCAGGACGATCACAGGCCACTCAATCGAGTCATACACTTCACGAATCGGCACAATTCTGAAAAAGACATATGCCGCCACTACGCAGCCCAAAGCAACCGGCAGATAGACCAGACTAAAACTCGCAGCCGCAATGGCTGCTACGAAAAGGCTGACGGCCAGCCAGGCTTTGTTGCGCTGAATCACACGTTGCCCGCGATCGGCGAGCGGCAATAAACCAAGGAGGCCGGTTACGTCGGCAAGCCGTTCATCCGGCCCGAGAAGCAGCAGTACATCGCCGGGATTCAGCACGAGCTTCCTCACGTTTTCCCGAAACCGTTTGCCCTGGCGCGAAACGCCCACCAGTGCTACGCGATAGCGGTACAGAAGCTTGACAGACATTGCAGATCGACCCGCAAGTCTTGACGACTCCTGCACCACGACCTCATTAAGCGTCAGATCCTCGCCCTTGAGAAGGCCCTCCCCTTTGCCAACGTAGTCGACTTTCAATGTACCGATCGCGTCCTCAAGGCTGTCGGGACTCGCTTCGATAACCAACACGTCGCCGGCCTTGATCTCTGCAATACGCGCCAGTCCCGGCAGCCTGCGCCCGCGTCGAATCAGCCCGACGATGTCGACATCGACCTTGTCGGCGAGTTCGTCAAGATCGCGCACACGCTGGCCAATGATGTCCGATCCATCCGGGACACGAACTTCGGCGATATAATCCGCAAGATCGAACAAATCCTGCGCAGCGCTTGCCGAACGCCGTTCTGTCGGCAGCAAACGCCAGCCGATCAGGGCGACATAGGCCACACCGACGGCCGCACAGGCGATACCCACCGGGGCAAAATCGAACATCCTGTAAGACGCGCCAAGGGCGTCGCCGCGAAATTCGGCCACGACAATATTGGGCGGTGTACCGATCAGCGTGATCATGCCACCGAGAATAGAGGCGAACGACAGCGGCATGAGCGATAAGGCCGGGCTGCGGCCACTTTTCCTGGCCGCCTGCAGATCGAGCGGCATCAGCAGAGCGAGTGCGGCAACGTTGTTCATAATGGCCGACAGCGCCGCAGCCAGACCCGACATGATGCTGACATGTGCCGCCAGCCGCCGACCGGAATCAATGACATATCGCGCCAACAATTCGATAACACCGGAGTTCGACAGGCCGCGACTGACGATCAGTACCAGCGCAATGATCACCGTGGCCGGATGACCAAATCCGGAAAAGGCCTGTTCTTTCGGCACGATTCCGGTCAGTAATGCGATCAGAAGTGCCACAAAGGCGACCAGGTCATAGCGCCAACGGCCCCAGATCAGAAAAACGAACACGAAAAAAAGCAGCCCGAAAAGCAGCATCTGGTCTGTCGTCACGATCGGCTGGCTCGCATGTTGAATCGATTGCCGACAATAGCAGAATGCAGCGAAGGCACGATACGATGAGTACATGACAATCATCTTTTTCATTTTGCTGATCGCCGCCGTCGTCTTCGGGCCCGGAATTTGGGTGCAGCGGGTTTTGCAGCGTTACAGCCAGCCGGCAGATCGGTATTCGGGAACCGGCGCCCAACTTGCCCGTCACCTGCTCGACAAGCACGGTCTGACCGGAGTCTCCGTAGAACTCACTGCGGAAGGTGATCACTACGATCCCGACAAGAAGGCAGTGCGTCTCACCGAAGACAAGTTCAATGGCAGATCGCTCACTGCAATTACGGTCGCCGCCCATGAAGTCGGTCATGCGATTCAGGATCATGACGGCTACGCACCGCTGAAAATTCGCAGTCGCCTGGTACGCGCCAGTCGTAACGTTGAAAAGCTCGGTGCCGCCGTGCTAATGATTTCGCCATTTGTCGGCGCGCTGACACGCACGCCGGGGCTGAGCATCCTGATGTTTGGCGCAGGACTGCTGACCCTCGGTACATCGACGCTTATTCATCTTGCGACCCTGCCAACCGAATTCGACGCCAGCTTCGCACGCGCACTGCCGATGCTCGATGAGCACCGAATTCTAAAAACCGTCGATCGGCCACACGCGCGCAGTTTGCTCCGCGCTGCTGCGTTGACCTATGTTGCGGCGTCGCTCATGAGTCTGCTGAACATCGCCCGTTGGTGGGCGATCCTGCGGCGCTGATCACCACGGATCGACATCGACGATCGCCACCGGAAAGCCAACCTCGGCGTGCAAAATCATCGTTGCATCACCGCCCCTGCCCCGCACGGGTAAATACACGAAATCGCCGCTACTCCCCGCCTGCCGCGATAGCCAGCGTGCCAGACGGCTGGCGCGCGAATCGTCGCCACGCAACAGTTCATCAAGCGGCTTCGCCGCGGCTTTCACAGCAGGGATTCCGGCGCTGTAAGGCTTCCAGAATTCCGGCCGCCGGTCGATGTCCTGCATACCACCAAACACCGTCTCATCGATCAGGCGATCGAAGACCTCGGGGTCGGTCGGCAGCTCAGCGTAAACAAGCCGCGGCGCATGACCAGGGCGTCGTCGTAACGTGGGATCGCCGATCTGCGTCACGTCAACTTCTCGCCAGGAGACCGCCTCAAAGCGATCGACGGCAAACACTGTGAAATAGGGTTGCCGCACGTAGAGTATCGACATCGCCGCGACGGCGGCCGCGAATTCCACGCTGGCAAGCAGCCAGAGATCCATTGTCAGGCCTTTTTTGCCAGCCTTGAACACGAATACGGAGAGTCCAGGCCCAATCACCAGCATGACCGTGGCCAGTATCAGAAACAGCTTGCCGACGCCAAAAACGGCGAAATATCCGCCCGGATACCAGAGCAGCCGAACCGCAGCGAACAGGAGTAGCAGCAGGCCGATCGTGGCCGCAGTTCGGAGCCGAAAAAGGCGCAGTCGTGTCATCGCGCGATTATCGACTAATTTTGCTGAAAATTCGCTGGTTTAGGGGCCTTGGCGCTGCTATTATCCGCGCCCGAAAGCCCGTCCTATCCGCTGTCATGAAGCAACACTGACAAACGGAGGCCTCCGAGGACCGGCACTGACAAGTGCATCCACTTCGATCGTTATGACCCAGGTTGCTCCTGCGAGACCGTACGAGCACGGGCAGGTGATGAACATCAAGTGGCCGCAGATGACTGACAGAACAGAGTGACTGACATGAAAGACTTAAACAGATACCGCAACATTGGCATATTTGCCCACGTTGATGCGGGCAAGACAACAACGACGGAGCGTATCCTCAAGCTCACCGGCAAGATTCACCGTACCGGCGAGGTCCACGATGGCGAAGCTACGACAGACTTCATGGAGCAGGAGCAGGAACGTGGCATCACGATTCAGTCAGCGGCGACGAGTTGTGTATGGAACGGCCACAACCTGAACATTATCGACACACCGGGGCACGTAGACTTCACGATCGAAGTCTATCGCTCACTGAAGGTACTCGATGGTGGCGTTGGCGTATTCTGCGGATCGGGCGGCGTCGAACCGCAGTCGGAGACAAACTGGCGCTACGCGAATGATTCTGAAGTGGCGCGTATCATCTTCGTCAACAAACTGGATCGTATCGGCGCGGATTTTTACAGCGTCGTAAAGCAGGTTCAGGACGTCCTTGGCGCGAATCCGATCGTCATGGTTTTGCCAGTCGGCCTCGAAGATAACTTCACAGGCGTCGTTGATCTGTTAACAGAAAAGGCGTGGATCTGGCATTCGTCGGACGACCCCGAAGATTTCGAAATCACGGACGTACCCGAGGATATGCGGGAGTTGGTTGCCAAGTGGCGCGAAAAACTCATAGAGACCGCCGTCGAACAGGACGACGACCTCCTCGAGCAATATCTCGAGGGGAATGAGCCGTCGATCGACGACCTGAAGCGTTGCGTTCGCAAGGGCACAATCGCCCTGGATTTCTTCCCGACATACTGTGGTTCTGCGTTTAAAAACAAGGGTGTACAGAATATTCTTGACGCAGTGATTGACTATCTGCCGAATCCCACCGAGGTGAAGCCGCAACCCGAAATCGATCTTGAAGGGCAAGAAACGGGTGGCGTCGCAACGGTTGATCCGAGCAAACCGCTGCGTGCGCTTGCATTCAAGATCATGGACGACCGCTATGGCGCCCTGACCTTCACACGTATCTACTCCGGCACCATCAAGAAGGGTGACAACGTGCTCAACACGTTTACCGGCAAGACCGAACGCATCGGCCGTATAGTCGAAATGCACGCCGACTCGCGCGAGGAACTCGACTCTGCACAGGCAGGCGACATTGTCGCGCTGCTGGGCATGAAGAATACGCGTACCGGCCACACACTTGCCGATGCCAATCATCCGGCAACGCTTGAACCGATGGTGTTCCCGGATCCGGTGATCTCGGTTGCGATTTACCCGAAGGATAAGGCCGGCACCGAAAAGATGGGCGTTGCCCTGAACAAAATGATTCAGGAAGACCCCTCCTTCCAGGTTGCAACCGACGAAGACTCGGGCGAAACCCTGATCAAGGGCATGGGCGAACTGCATCTCGATATCAAGGTCGACATCCTGAAAAGGACACACGGCGTCATGGTCGATATGGGTAAGCCGCAGGTCGCCTACCGCGAAACCATAACGAAGCTGGTCGAGGATACTTACACCCATAAGAAGCAGTCGGGTGGTTCCGGTCAGTACGGCAAGATCGAATACACGATTGAGCCTGCCGAGGCGAATGCCGGTTACGAATTCGAGTCGAAAGTTACGGGCGGCAATGTCCCGCGCGAATACTGGAGCGCGATAGAAAAGGCGTTCCAATCCTGCATGGTCGAAGGCACGCTTGCCGGCTACCCGTTACTCGACGTCAAATTCACGTTGCTCGATGGCGCATATCACGCCGTCGATTCGTCGGCGTTGGCATTCGAAATCGCGACAAAGGCAGCCTATCGGCAATCGGTGCCCAAAGCCGGTCCGCAGTTGCTCGAGCCGATCATGAAGGTCGATGTGTTTACGCCGGAAGACAATGTCGGCGACGTCATTGGCGACTTGAATCGTCGTCGCGGCATGATCAAGTCGCAGGATGCCGGCGTAACCGGCGTTCGTGTCAAGGCTAATGCTCCGCTTGCCGATATGTTCGGCTATATCGGGCACCTGCGTACGCTGACCTCGGGTCGCGGCCAGTTTTCGATGGAGTTCTCGCACTATGCGCCGTGCCCGCAAAACGTTGCGGACGCGGTAATAAAGGAAGCACAGGAACGCAAGGCTGCGAAGTAATCAGGTCGAAGCCGCCGGCGCTACAGGGCGCTGGCGGTTCCTGAGTAAGGCATCGGCACTGAACAGGATCACCGCCGCCCAGATGCACGCAAAGCAGATCAAATGCGGAGTTGTCAGCTCCTCGCCGTAGTACATCGCAACTCCGAAGTGCAGCGTGGGTGCCAGAAACTGCATAAACCCAACGGTCGACAACGGCAGACGCCTTGCTGCCAGGGCAAAGCACAGCAACGGCACGACGGTGACCGGACCCGCCAGCAACAACAGGCCCGTCATGACCGCGTCCGAGCCAAATGCGAGGTCCCCGATATTGAACAACCAACCCAACCAGACGACTGCAATCGGCAACAAAATCAATGTTTCAATGAACAATCCTGGCATGCCGCCTATGACGACGCGCTTGCGGATAACCCCATAGACCGTAAACGATGCACCGATTGCTAGCGCGAGGGCGGGAAACTTGCCGCCACTGATACTCAGAACCAGAACGCCAACAGTTGCGAGAATCACAGCGCCCATCTGACCGAAACGCAGCTTCTCCCCGAATAACAGGACACCGGCCACGACATAGAGGAGCGGGTTGATGTAATAGCCCAGGCTTGCCTGAAACACCTGATCTTGTTGGACGGCCAGGATGTAGATGTACCAGTTGATCGCGACAAAGAATGCTGCCGTGCTCAACCACAGCAGCATAGAGCGGTGCGTCAGCGCCCTTCGGACCTCCGGCCATTGCCGGCGCAGGAAAATGATGAGGGCACCGAACGGCACTGCCCAGATGACCCGATGCAGGAGCAATTCAACGGGCGACACCGCGGCTACTATCTTGAAGTAGACGGGCAACACGCCCCATAAGCCATACGCAACAAGGCCGGCAATAACGCCATCACGTGCGTCATTGCCGGATTGGTTTTCGGGCACGCTCAAATGGTCTCTGTTGCGTCGCCGGCACCCTGCCGGTCAAATAGCCAGTTCATGATCTTGCGTGTTCGGGCAAAGCCGTCGATCTGAAGCATATACAGCGACGGGATCAGGAACAGCGTAATGGCCGTCGCAAACAGGATGCCGAAGCTCACGGAGATCGCCATCGGAATCATGTATTGGGCCTGAACGCTGGTTTCGAGCATGATGGGCATAAGCCCGGCTGCCGTCGTAAACGACGTCAGCACAATCGCGCGGAAGCGTTGCGTGCCCGAGTCAATGACTGCCTGTCTGAGCGGCACTCCATCCAGGCGCGCCTTGTTGATGAAATCGACCATGATCAGGCTGTCGTTGACGACAACGCCGGCCAGAGCCACCAGACCGAAGAGCGAGAACATGCTGATGGCTTTACCCATCACGATATGACCGATGACCGCGCCGATCAGGCCAAATGGAATCACCGACATGATGACCAGCGGTTGCGCATAAGAATGCAATGGAATCGCGATCAACGCGTATATCAGAAACAGGGCTGCGATTGATGCAATCGTCAGATTGGCGAGAAACTCCTGCTCTTCCTGGCTCGCACCCTCCAGCCCGTAACTGACTCCGGCATGACGCGACAGCAGGCCCGGAACGAAGTCGGTCGAAATTTCGTGAATAACTTCCCCGGGTTCCACGACGTCCGGATCGATATCTGCGGATACGGTAATCGTCCTGGCGCGATTGAGCCGAGTGATACTCGAGTAACTCGTACCAAAGGAAACGTCGGCGACAGATTCGAACGGCACTTCATCGCCGCCTGGCGTTCGAATCCGCATATTCTCCAAATCCGAGATCGAGCGCCTGTCTTCGCGCGGGTACCGCACCATGACTTTGACCTCGTCTTTGCCACGCTGAATGCGTTGCGCTTCTTCACCATAGAACGCCTGTCTCACCTGCCGGCCCAAAGACGCGATCGTCAATCCCAATGCTTCCGCCTCGGGCTTGATGGACAGCTTGATCTCCTGACCACCACTGCTCGATGAATTCTGAATGTCGAAGACGCCGGCATACTGGTTCAGGTGTGCCTCGAGTTCCTTCGCTGCGTTCTCCAGCGCCGCGTAATTATCGCCGCTAAGTCGGAAGCTCAATGGTGGTCCGCCGCCGAAATGATCGCCATCGGCGAACGTTAACTCCTTGACACCAGGTATTTCACCGACGCGCTCCCTCCACTGACTTGTGATGTCGTCAACCTTCAGGAGCCGATCATCAACCATCGGCATTTCAGTCCAGGCTATCGCGCCTGTGTCGGTCGTTGAGAACGAGCCGATGTGGCTGATCATTGGCAACAGATCAGGATTTTCAGCCACATACTCTTCATTTAATTCGAGAATAGCCTGCTCGATCCGGGCCAGCGCCGCATTGCGGGCCTCGGGTGCGGTGCCGTTTTCCATCTCGAGCTCCATGCGAATAAAATCGCCAGGCACTTCAGGAAACAGGACAACTCGAACCAGTTTGCTGTTAATCAAGCCGATGGTCACAATCAGCACGCCAGCAAACAAAGCCACGGTCAGCCCGCGGTTGTCGACTACGTTCTCGAGTGTCGGCCTGTAGAATTCGTGAATGAGCCGATGCAGACCATGCTGCGTGCGTCGCTGGATCTTCTGGAAAAACCGCGGGATACGCTGCAGCAACGGGATGTGCCGCTGCGGATGAAACAGATCGTCCTCGTCCACAGGTTTGATCACGGCGTGTACCAGATGGGCCGGGAGAATCAGCTTGGACTCGACGAGTGAAAATGCCAGGCACAATATGACGACCATGGATAACGCTTCAAAAAACGGTCCAACAACTCCACCGACAAACAGCATCGGCGCAAATGCCGCAATCGTCGTCAGGACACCAAAGGTAGCTGGCACCGCGACTTTGCGTGCACCAATGACGACGTTGTCCAGTGTATGGCCGTCCGTTCGTATCTTGGTATAGACGCTCTCGCCAATAATGATCGCGTCGTCGACGACAATGCCGAGCACGATGATGAAGCCGAACAAGCTGATCATATTGATCGTCACGGGCCAGGGGCCATGTGGCATTAGAAAAAACGCCCCCAGAAACGTAATCGGAATCCCGATAATCACCCAGCCGGCAACTTTCATACGCAGAAACAACGACAACACCAGAAAGACCAGCAAAGCGCCTTGCCACATATTCTTCATCATTGTGTCGAGGCGGCCTTCGAGATAATGCGAGCGATCAACCCAGAGGTCCATTTCAACACCGGCCGGCAGGGTTTCACGTTTTTCCTCGACGTATTGTTTAACAGCAGCAGCGGTCTTGAGTTCGTTTTGCTGGCCGCTCGCAATGACATTCAAGGTTACTGTTGGCTCACCATCGAAACGGCCGAAACCTTCTGTCTCGACGAAGCCATCATTGATTGTCGCAATATCTCCCAGAGTCAGCCGCGTTCCGTCCGGGAATGTGCGCAATACCAGGTCGGCATATTCCTGCCCCGTGTAAGCCTGACCCTCGGTGCGCAATAGTATGTTGCCACCTTCCGACTTGATCGTACCGCCCGGCAGATCGACCGATGATGCGCGCACTGCCTCGGAAATCTCCGACATCGTCAGGCGATATTGCCGCAATACGTGCTCCGAAACTTCAATACTGATTTCGAACTCCGGATCGCCGTAGACGTCGATCTTGCTGATCTCCGGCATCGTCAGTAGTTCGTTACGAATCTCCTGCGCAATCAGCTTGCGTGAGAAGACGTCAGCGTCGCCATGAATAGCAACAAATATAACCGGTGTGTCCGGCTCGACCTTGTATATGACCGGCTTCTCGGTCAGCGCCGGAAATGTCGAAATGGCATCAACCCGCGTCTTGACCTCGGTAAGGACTTCGTTGATGTCCTTGTCGCGCGACACTTCGATCGTGACACTGCCAATCCCTTCATTCGCCCGAGATCGGATTTCGACGATGCCCTGAATGTCCTGCACCGCCTCTTCGACCTTGATGACGACGCCCTCTTCCACTTCCTGCGGCGCGGCACCGAGGTACGGCACTTGTACCTGGATCCAGTTAAGCTCGAACTCGGGCGTTGTCTGTTTGCGAATCGTGAAGACCGAGATAAGGCCCGCCACGATGATGAACCACATCAGCAAATTCGCCGCGACATGGTTGCTTGCGAACCAGGCGATAATCCCGTTCTCGCTGCTCGACATCCGAAACCGCATTGCTAATCCTCCTCGGCGCGCGACGCGATTTGCTCATCAACGTCTTTCCCGGTCACCTCTGCGTCTGCCGTACGCACCGACATGCCATTGACCGGCGCCTCGATAGCGGTCGTCGTAATTCGCTCTCCGGGCGATACACCACCAGCAACGTATGCGAATTTATCATCCGAACGGATAACCTCGACGAAACGTATATCCAGTTTGTTCTCGTCGTCGACGACCAGGACCTGGTTTGCACCTCGCAATGCGGCGCGCGGTACGCGAATGACGTCGACAACCGTTGAACCCGCAATTTCAGCGGATACAAAGGTGCCGACCGGCAATGGTGCGCCGTCGCCATGCAATTGATAAGGATCATCAATTTGCGCGACGACATACGTCACCCGACTCTTCTCGTCGACGACTCCTTCTGAACGGACGATCTGCGCATCCCACACCACGCGTTTACCCATTTGTATCGCTGAGAGTTTGACCGAAGGTCCGTGCACTTGACCGCTCGCTACGATCTCCATCGCGTCCGGGATATCGACAAACGCCAGGTCCGAATCGGTGAGCGGCAGCCTGACCTCGGCCCGATCCGTCGCAAAAACGACGCCAAGTTGCGTCCCGGGCCCAACGAATTGGCCGATGTCGGTGTCCTTGCTGAAGACCATCCCCTCGTAGGGCAAGCGGATGTAAGTGCGTTCGAGATTGCGGCGCGCGCTGACAAGTTCGGCCTGAGCCGAGGCAAGTGCGGCTGCGGCGGATGCAAACTCGGATTCCGCACGATATCCCTGGCTGCGCAGCTTTTTGGCGCCGTCGTACTCGATTTGGCGCTGCTCGACCAGGGCCGCCGCTTTATCGACAGCCACCGTATAGTTGGTGGGGTCGATGCGCAGCAGCACCTCACCAGCGCGAAATACACCGCCGGGAATAAATTTTTGCGAAATACTGACGACTGAACCGGATACTTCGGCGCTCAGCACAGTCTGCGTGCGTGGCCGAACGGTGCCCTGGCTGCGAATTCGAAACTTCTCCGAAGACAGCTCGAGTGGCAGCACCTCGACCAGCAGGTCGAGATCCAGATCGTCGTTTTTTTCCGGTTCCGGCTTGAGCTGCGACAGCCCCGCCGCCATGCCGATGGCGATGACAAGAATGCCGGGAATTACGATCCACTTCCGATAGGCGGGCTTCATTCGGGGTTTCCAGAATTGACGCAAAAGGCCCTGTATTTTGAGGCTTTTCGATTGAAATCACACGGTTTTGTTCCGTTTATCGTAGAACAGCCGAAATCGGCCCGAATTTTGTTTTTTTGTGACTTAAGACCATGAAATGGCGCCGTTTTGGCCCCAAACTGCTGTTCACGTGGCGTTCCGCAGTTATTGCGGCGCAACATCTTCGGATCGGACCGATTATGTATGAAGACCATTTTGGCCTGAACAAACGACCCTTCCGCGCCCTGGCGGCCGGAAGCGACGTATTTGTCGGGCCTCAGACCGCCGCCACAATGGCCGGCTTCAAGAAAGCTCTGACAACTCCGGACGCGATCATCGCGGTCAGCGGCCCCACCGGAGTTGGCAAGACAACGCTGGTTCGACGCGCGCTCGACACTGTCGCCAAGAATCATGTGCTGATCACCCTCGGCCGTATGCAACTCGGCCACGACGAGGTTCTCGAGATGCTGCTCGAGGAACTTGGGGCGGATATGCCCGCCGGAACCGTGCAACGATTTACCAGGTTCCGTCGCATGCTAAAACAGCATGCCGACAAGGGCACCCCGGTATTTGTCGTCGTCGAAGACGCGTCACGCGTCGGTGTCGATGCGCTGTCCGAACTTGAAGCGCTCACGGCGGCGGATGCCGGTGTTTCGGAAGGCGCGACTGTCGTATTGATGGGTAACGAGGATTTCAATGAGACTCTCAAATCGCCCCGTCTTGCCCGGGTAAAACAGCGGCTGCGGCTGCGGCAAAAGATATCACCGTTGAGCGCCGGCGAACTCACGGCCTATTTCAAACACTGCTTTCGTCTGGCGGGCAATGAGTTCGACCTGATGTTCGAACCTGGAACCGCCGATATCCTGCACGCACTGACAGGCGGCATTCCGAGAATGGCCAATACCCTGGTCGAGTCCGTGCTCGCTTCGGCGGCAGAGACCAGGCAGGACCGCATTGGCGTTGCGCTGATCAAACTCATCGCGACGGAAGAGTATGGGCTGGAGATGACGCACGACGATCCGCCCGTTGGAGCGTCTGCAGAAAAATCAGCCGCTGAGCGTACGCCTGCTGTGCCACCCATTGTAGACGCTGTCGTCGCGCAACTGCCGGAAGCACCGCCGGTCATGCCGGCTGCTGTCGAGGCGGCACAATCGACCGCGGCACCACTTGATGAGGTGGCAGCCGACGTACCGGTGCTGGCCGTCGATGTGCCCCCCACTGGCCAGGCAGACATCGAGCCCATCGAGCAACAGGCTGCCCCCGCAGATGACACGGCAGACGACTCCATTCCGGAGTTGATTCAGGACACCTTGCCGGACCTCGCGATACTGGCTCCTGACCTCGCCGATTCCGCAGACTATCGTCAGCCGCCGCAGCCTGACATCGAGAAAACGCCGGAAACGGCAGAAACAGGTGACGACGATCTCCCGACGCTGACCAGCAGTGACAGCGACGAACGCGATCCGGAAATTGTTGCGGCGCTGGAGGCCGCGCAAGTCGGCCCCATTGAGACCGAGGTTCCCGAGTGGGAACGTGATCCGACCCTGGCAGAGCTTCGGCCGGACCTCGATGCGCTCGAGCACGCGATGGCCGTCGCACATGGGACTGAACCCGAGGCGGACAGCGTCGCCGAGAAAGCCCCGGGCGCCGATGTTGGTGAAGCCGATGAGCCGGTACCCGCAATCACTCTGGACCGCGAGATACAGGCGAAGATCGATGAGGCGGCAGAGATACTGAAGCAGGCGGAACGGGAAGCCGCAGAACGCAAGGAAGCCGAGGGCGATGACGTTGTCAAACCCGACACCAGGACAACATCGGAGATCCTGGCCGCGGCCAGGCAGCAGCCGGCGGCAGACAGGGAATCGGCGGCCCCGTCGCTGGAGGCACAATTCGAGGCAGCGGAAATACCCATAGCCGCTCCGGCTGCCAAGCTTGCAGAGGCGCCCGCCAAAGCACCTGTCGCCAAACCCAAGGCACCGCCTCCGATGCCCAATCCGGAACTTCGACAGATTGCAGCAAATATATCCAGGGCGAAGACTATCAACGATGTCGACGATCAAATGGCTGAAACACTGTTCGGCGAAGAGTTCAGTCTGATCGCCGCGCAGATCGCGGCGAACGCGCCCCGGGAGTTTTCAGCCAACGACGAGATGGAACTCAGCCTCGAAGAATCGGCCCGCATACCGCTCCCGGACGTTGAAAGCGCTGCCGCCGTCGAAATCGACGTTGAGGCACCTGCAGAAGCGCCTGCTGGCAAAATTGATCTCTCGGCGACACAGCAACGACTCGCAACGGTCCGGGCACTCAATGCGGGGCGGCCGTCGGCGCGATCTGCGCCTGAGAATATCGTATTGACTGAAAGTCCTGCCGGCCCGACGGTACCGACCGACGATCATCCGGAATCGATTGAAGAACAGATTAATACGTCGATAACCCAGACTCTGCAGGCAATCAATGTTCGGCCGCCCGACGCCGTCGCGGACGATGACGAAGACAAGAACGCAGGCAAGAGCGGATTCTTCAGCCGCTTTCGCCGCTCCTAGACTCCGTAGACATATTGCAAAATGAAAAGAGCCGGGCAATGCCCGGCTCTTGTTCGTTGGGCGTCTGAAGACAACGCCTAGGTATTTTCGAGCTGAATATTCCAGATGTAGTCAACGTGCGGACCGCAAATTTCGGTAAATTCGGCACCCGCTTCATCGTCTTCGCCGTCTTCGCCGTACATCGCAGCGATCGCATCGCCGCGCGCTTTCATCAGCGACTTAACGTCAGGCGCGGTCATTGTCTGCAGCTTGCGATACTTGCCGCCAACGACATGCGATGACCAGCCCCAGGACGTCAGCTTGCCGTCTTCGACAAATTGATCAAGGATCGGCGCCACGTGCTCGGCGACGATCTCATCGGCGCGGTCCTCACGGCCAATATCACAAACGTGGTAGACGGAGAATCCTACCTTGCCGCGCTTTTCGCCGCCCGAACCGTTTTCGACCTGCCAGATGTAGTCGTCATGGCGTGGACAGGTTGTGCGGAAGACATCGTTGTCATCGGCGGCATCGGCATCATCGCCTTCCTCGTCGTCATCGCCGGCGTCCTGTACGGCAGCGCTCGCATCCAACAGTGCGACCATTGTGGCCGCCTGGTAGTAGAAAATCCGGCTCCACTGGCCACCCGTATGATGGGCCAGCCATCCCCAGGCTGAAATAGTGCCATCCTCGACGAGCCCGTTCATGCGTTCGGCGTCGTCAGCAATGACCTTGTCGGCAGCAGCTAACGGACCGCCGTCGCAATTAAAGTAGGTAGCGTAGGTAAAGGCAATGGGTCCCTCATCTTCTTCTTGTGCCACGCCAGCGAGCGACATTACGGTAAGGCCCATCGTCGCCGCTATGATTCTGATTTTTCTCATTATGTTTTTCCCAAATTTATGCACGGTTGTGCAGTGCCGGACAGTTTAGCGGAAACTCGATAATTCGCCAGTCCTGATTCGCTTGACATCGGGACGAATTCTTGGATTGGCTCCGGATAAGTACTCGCCGAAAGTTCGCGCGTTGCGTACGGATACCGGACGAAGAAACGGTCTTATACACTTTAAAAGGAAGGAGTTTTTGTGAATTTCTGACTCGGATATGGGCGACCTCGCAAATTTCCTGCTCCCGAACGAGCCAACTTGCATCGTTGCCTGCTCCGCGGCAGAGGCGCGATTGTGGCGCTCGACCTCCCGATTCGGTGAGTGGCAGTACCTCACCTGCATGTCGAACCCATCGGCTACCGCCCGCGAAGCGTCGTTTTCAAGCGACCGACAAGGCAGGTCATTCGACAGCTTCGGCGCCGGACGGCATGCGATGTCACAAGCCAAATCCGGCCATGAACAGGAGCTGCAGCAATTCGCCCGACAAGTCGCCAAGTATCTCAATCGCTCGATTGCGAATGCTGATTTCGCCCATATCGTACTAATTGCAGCGCCGAGATTTCTTGGCTGCCTGAGAATCGAATTGTCGGACGCCGCAAGACGTGCGCTTGTCCTGGAGGAATCGAAAAACCTGACTGATCTGGATGACGATGCGATTAAAAAGTATTTCGAATGACGCAATAAAGCGTATGAACGGAGAATGAAATGAGCAAGACGATCCTCGCAATCATCGAAACAGACGGCTTTTCCGAGCAAGTTGCCAATCGTGCCGCCTGGATTGCGAAACGCTATGAATGCGACGTGGAGCTTTTTTTCAGTGACCCGACGCTGGGTTTTCTGCGCGACAGTTTTATGATCTCTGTGGATGCGCGACAGCTCTCGGATGGCATCCGGCGAGCGCAGGAAGAATCGCTGGCAAATCTCGCATCCGGCATCGCCGAAACTGGTGTGACGGTAACAACGTCGATAAGCCACGATCGACCGGCAAGTGATGCAATCGTGGCCAGAGCGCTGGAATGCGATCCGATGTTTGTATTCAAGGGCACCGCGTATCACAGTCCGGCGGAACGGGCGACTTTCACTTTCACCGATTGGCAGTTAATCCGCAAACTGGACTACCCGCTGTGGCTGGTTAAGTCGCGGCAGTGGAAGGACAAACCACTAATCGTCGCGGCAGTGGATCCAGTACACGAAAAAGATAAGGAAGGCGCGCTTGATCAGGCAATAGTCGACGCAGGCAAGAGTATTGCTGAGAAATGCGGCGGCACTCTGCACCTGTTACACACCTACCAGAGACTCCATGAAATTGGCGCTTATGCGAAATTCCAGTTCAAGCCAACCAGAGCACCGATCGAGGAAATCGAAGCCAAGATGCGGACTGTGCATCGCCGCCACCTCGATGCGTTTGCGGCCAGGAACGAGATAGATGCGGATGCCATTCATCAGCTGCCAGGGCGTACGCGCGAGATCCTGCCGACGTTTGTGAGGGCAAACGGCGCGGACCTTGTGATCATGGGTGCAGTGGCGCGTTCCGGACTAAAACGCCGCATTATCGGCAGTACGGCCGAACACGTGCTCGATCACCTGCCCTGCGATATCCTGATCGCTCGATCAGCCTGAGAGGTCCGCCCCGGGCAAAGCAATTCGAAGACCTTAGCTCATTCCTGCTCTGCTGCGAGAGCCTTTAGACGTGCTGCTTCGAACTCATCGCCCTCGTTCCACGCAGGCATTTCGTCAGCATTGGCGATGGCCAGGCCAGTCCAGTATCCCAACTGCGCGTCCGTAATCATGCCATCGAGATTCCAGCCAGGATCATACTCATCCGACGGCTGGTGATAGTTCACTTCCGTGTAGTGATCGACTTGTTGCTTGCCCCAACCCTCCGGTCGATCCACAAACTCTGTGCCGGGGTCCAGATACATGGCGGGTACACCTATCTGCGCGAAACTGAATTGATCCGAACGGTAGAATGATCCCTTGCTTGGAAACTGGTCCGGTTTCACTTCGCGACCCTGTTCGTCCGCAATCAGTTTGTTGATTTGGTCGATGGATGACTTGCCCAGACCGATAAAGGTCACATCATGCGTGTGGCCCCAGACATTTCCGCCGTCATAATTGATGTTTGCAGCAATTTTGCCTGCCGGAAACGTCGGCCGCCGCGCATACCACTTCGAACCGAGCAGCCCCTGCTCCTCGGCACCGACCAATGCAATCAGAACGGACCGTCGTGGCGCTTCGGGCAATGCCTGCATCGCTTTCGCGATACCCATCACCAGCGCCACTCCGGAAGCATTGTCATACGCACCGTTGTATATCGTATCGCCACTCTCGTTAGCGGGTCCGATCCCCAGGTGGTCGTGGTGCGCCGAGTAGATCACGACTTCGTCTCTTAGCTCCGGATCACTACCAGGAATCAAGCCCAGGACGTTCGCCGATTGGACGCGGTCTATTTCAACATCCATTGCAATCGATGTCGTGATACCCAGCGGCACGGGTTCGAAATCCCGGTTATAAGCGCGCTCACGCAGTTCGTCCAGGTCCATGCCGGCCATTGCGACCAGCTCACGGGCTGCATCTTCGACCATCCAGGCGTCGAATTGCTTGCGAGCCTCATCGCCCGCCGGCAGTTCAAACTGCACGCCGGTATTCGACGTCTGTAACACCTGGAACGGATAACCTGCAGAGGGCGTCGTGTGAATGATGATCGCCCCAACTGCACCCCGATCAGCCGCTTTCTGATACTTGTAGTCCCAACGCCCGTACCAAAGTCGGGTTTCGCCGGCGAACAGGTCCGGATCCCAGTCCGGGTCGTTGTTCATGATCAGGAGGATCTTGCCATTCAGATCCGCGTCTTTGAAGTCGTCCCAATCGTACTCCGGCGCCTGGATGCCGTAGCCGACGAACACGACCTCTGCATCCCTTACCTCCACGCGGGCCTCATGCACATCGCTGTTGATCATGTACTGGTCCCACTGTTTGAAGGTCGTGGACTTGTCATGACCTTCGAAGGACCAGGTCTCCGGCTGAATCGAATTGACGCCGACAAGATCGAAAAACTGCTCATAACTGCCGTCTGCAGCGCCGGGTTCGAGACCCAGTTCCTGCATACGCGCAACCAGATAGGCGCGTGCTTTTGCGTCGCCGCGGCTTGCGGGCCCGCGCCCTTCGTAAGCATCACTCGAAATTTCGGCGATGATCTCGCGCATGTATTCGTCGGTTATCTGTTCTGCCGCTGCTTCCGCAGCAGGATTGCCTCCCGTTGCCGCAACGGCGATCGGCGATGACAGAGCTGTTTCGTCGGTTTCAGCTGACTGATCGTCTGCCGAACAAGCCAGCAAAGACATCATGACCGCTGCAACAGGTAGATCGTATATTCTGGTCACATCAGCTTCCCTGGGCGCTGAATAACTCGCCAAGAAAATTCTGCACTGCCACCCAGGAACGCCGATCTGCGGTCGCGCTGTAGACCGTGCCGAGGCCGGGGTCATTGGCCTGTGGATTGGTGAACGCGTGCATCGTGTTGCCATAGCCATGCAGCTGCCAATCCGCACCCATGGAAGTCAATTCCTCGGCAAGCGCAACGACGGCATCAGGCGTCGCCATCGGATCATCCCAACCGTGCAATGCGAGTATTCTCGCTTTGATTGTGTTGTTCCCCGTATTGCCGGGCGCACCGAACAGTCCGTGCAAACTGACCACCCCATCCAGATCCTCGCCTGTTCGCGCAATATCGAGCACGCAAAGACCGCCAAAGCAATATCCGATCGCAGCCGTTCTCGACCCGTCCACTTCGGGTTGCTCGCGCATGGCCTGCAGCGATAACAATAATCGTTGTTGCAGCATGGCCCTGTCATCAAGGAACGGTTGCATCAATACGGCATTTTCGTCCGGGCCACTGCCCAGAACACCTTTACCATAGAGATCCAGTGCGAAGCCGGCATAGCCGAGCCTGGCAAGCGCTATCGCTCTGTCATTTTCAAATTCGGACCGCCCGCCCCACGCGTGACAGACCATCACCCCGGGTCTGTGGCCATCAATCGAATCATCCCAGGCAAGCTGCCCCTGCAGGACACTGTCCCCATCCTCATAGTCAATGAGTCGAGTTTGTATGCTCAATGGTTTTCTCCCGACAATCTAGGTTTCAGTCGCGGCGTATGACGAAGACTTCATAGCGCCCCTTCGGCCCGATATACCACGAAGCTATCGTGCTCGTGATACTGACGATTATTGCACCGAATACGGCAGACCAGAATCCCGCAACAACAAAATCGTCCAATATTGCGGCGACAAGGCCGAACATCGCCGCATTCAGCACGAACATGAACAAGCCGAGCGTAATAATCGTCAGCGGCAAGGTCAGGATGAAGGCGACAGGCCGCACGAACCCATTGACGAGTCCGAGCAATGCCGCAGCGAGAATGAAAGTGCCGGTGCCGGTGATCTGAACCCCATCCAGTAGCGCAGATGCCAGGTACAGGCCCAACATCGCAATGAGCGTTCGCAAAATGATTCCAGCCATGCACTAATTATGCGACCACGGCTGGCTCTTTGCTAGAATTGCCTGCGGAATGCGCCCGTAGCTCAGTCGGATAGAGCACCAGATTCCTAATCTGGGGGCCGCAGGTTCGAATCCTGCCGGGCGCGCCATCTTTTCGCGGGTGACGGGAATGTTCCCGGAGTAGCCCGCGATCCTCAGGACCCTGAAGTACTTACCGACCTGCAGCAAAATTTGCGAAATGTGTCAGAAATAATGAAACCTCACGATGTGTATTCCTACGGCGTGGTGTCATCCAGCACCTTGTATAGCCTCCGTGGGGCGTTTCCGGCGCCCGAAGGTTATGCGGAAATTGACGACGTTCGACACACAACCGGCGGCGAGGCTGCCAATTCTTCAATTGTCCTGTCGCGTCTGGGCGCACAGGTCAGGCTGGATGGGAATTGGCTTGGTGCTGATAAAAGTGGAAAACGCACAAAGGCCTTATTATCAGACTATGAGATCGATACATCCCGCTTGCCGCTCAGAAAAGGGTACAAGGGCGTACAGGAAATGGTATTTGCTGCACAAGGCACTCGCACGATATTTGGCACCTACAGCCGGCTTCTGGAAAACGCCGATTGGAACACGCCGCAGGAAGATGATATCCGTCAGGCGAAAGTTATCTGCCTGGATCCTTTTTTTGCGCAGCCTGCATCCCAGATTGCAGAAATAGCGTTTAATGCAAACATCCCCGTGGTAACAGTGGATTGTCAGTACGACGACCCCCTGCTCAGACATACGTCGGCGGTAGTGATCGCAGAATCTTTTATCCGAGACAATTATCCGCAACGAGATCCTGAAGACCTGTTTCGCGAGTATCAGGCCGCTACCAGTGGCCTGGTGATATTTACTTTTGGGGATGCGCCGCTCTGGTACGGGAAACGCGACAACGACGTCGTGTTTTTTCAGCCTTACTCTGTCGATCCTGTAGACACTACCGGTGGTGGCGACTCTTTCCGAGCCGGAATCGTCTTTGGTTTCCTGAAGGGCTGGGGTGAGGACGCGACAATTGAATTTGCAGCGGCGGTAGGGGCCCTGACCTGCACCAGGTTTCCCGGCGTTTTGAATGCGCCGACCTGTGATGAAGTCTTTGACTTCCTGGCGTCGCATAACTGCCGGTCGCCTGGTTTGAGCTAGAATATCTGCTGCTGACCTCAGGCAAACGCTGACCCGAGGGAATGACCGACCAGGATGACAACCGTGCGATCCGAAGACGAGATGGTTGCGTATGCGCTCGAGACTCACACTGCGCTACTACCGTATCTACCCGAGTTGCTCGCGGACCTGCAAGAATTGGGAGGCAATGCAGAGGCAATTAGCAGCGTTCTCGATGATCTCAACCTGACAAAGTCGGCAACTGTCGCCGATCTCGGTTGCGGAAAAGGTGCTGTAGCCGTTGCAGTTGCAGAAGCCCTGAACTTCAAGGTAGTCGGCATCGATTTGTTCGAGCCCTTCATCGAAAGTTGCAGGGAGTTAGCCGAGAGGCATGGCGTGTCTGATCTGTGCCACTTTATCAACGGCGACATTTTGAAGCTGGCAGGAAAGATCGGTCCCTGCGACGTCGCAGTATTCGCTGCGCTTGGCGACGTCCTGGGTCCACTGGATCAGACGGTTTCCGTTATCCGCCAGTACGTCAGACCGGGCGGTTTCATGGTAATCAGCGACGGCTTTATTAAAGACGGTGGATCGTCAGATTTCCCGGGCTTCGAGCAGTATGCCGAACGCGCCGAAATGATCACCCGGCTATCGGCCTGCGGCGATACGCTGGTGCGCGAGATCATCGACGAGGATTCTATTGATGGGGGCGAGGACGAAATGATCGCTGTCCGCGCCAGAGCGATAGCGGCTCGGCAACCTGAAATCGCTGCTGACGTCCTGAATTATGCGGCGATGCAGTCCGCTGAGTACGAATATATCCGGGAGAACTTCGTCAGCGCTATCTGGGTTCTGAATCGCTCCTATTGACGGCCCGGTTCTGGCCGCCGGCCACAATCGAGGCAAGGCGGACAGCGCGGTCAGTGTCGGAACCACCGCTCCTGGCTTATGAATACGACAGGAATTTGAACTATAATCCGACTCTACGCAGTCGCTTTACACGTCGACAAAAGAATAAGGCTGCCGATACGGATACTCCTATGGAATTCGACGCTGGCGACATTGCGTTCTCCAAATTGACTTTTGAAAGCGCGGTCCTTGATTCGCTTGCGGCTAATATTGCAGTCATCGATTCCCGCGGCGAGATTCTCGCCGTTAACGCGAGATGGCAGGATTTCGCGATTGCCAACGACATGTCCGACCAAACCGCGGGCATTGGCGCAAACTACCTTGAAGTGTGTCGGTCGGCCAGGACCGATCCCAACGCGCGTGCAGCCCTGCGAGGGATACTCGAGGTCATCAACGGCAAGCGATCTTGTTTTTATCATGAGTATCCCTGTCACAGTCCGTCAGAAAAACGCTGGTTTGCCATGCGGGCAACGCCACTTGTCGATTATCCGAATTGTGTGGTCGTATCACACGAAGACATAACTCACCGGGTTGCAGCAGAACCCCCTCTTCTTCCGCCACAAGATACTGGGTGATAATGCCATCCCGTCCCGCCTTGTCACTGAAACGCTGGTGATTGTTGAGCTGCCATTTCCGTTATTGACCCGGTATAGATAGTCAGTCTCGGGAGGTTGCTCGCGGATTGGTCTCAGCGGTAATTTCCCGCTACTCGTATCTGCAGGAGCTGAATTTGAATATCGTATTCGACTTGGGTGGCGTCGTATTCAATTGGCAACCGGACGCAATTATCAGAAGTATTTTCGAAGATACGGATACGCAAAACCTCATAAGGAGCGAGGTTTTCGAGCACCCGGACTGGGTGGAACTCGACAGGGGAACAATCGCCATGGAGCAGGCGATTGATCGTGGCGCAACACGGACTGGTCTGCCCTCTCAAGACATCGAACGCCTTCTTAAAGCCGTTCCGCTTTTTCTCACGCCGATCGAAGCGACGATTGAACTGATTCGCGAATTGAGTAACACAGGAAACAGACTGTTCGTCCTTTCGAATATGCATCTCGCGTCCATCGCGTATCTCGAGCAACGCCACAGGATTTGGGATGTGTTTGACGGCATTGTGATCTCTTCGCGAATACAAATGGTAAAGCCGGAACTTCAGATATACGAGCATCTGTTAACGTTGTATCAGCTCGAGCCATCCGCAACGATATTTATTGATGATATGCAGGACAATATTGCAGCAGCAGCGTCGCTGGGGATTCAAACGATCAGATTTGTCGATTCCGCCCAATGCGGGCGTGCCCTGGACGAATTTCGGCGCATGTAGAACAAAACGCGGCCAGCAAGCTGTATCGAGTGACTGCTAACGTTAAAAGCCGACCTTCAGCTACGAGCCGCACTCAATGCGGATATTGATTTGCTAGCTGCAGCTTTTAGTACCTCGACAAGTATCCAGAGAAAGCCGAGTGGAAACAGGATCGTCTGCAGCACAAATATGACGATGAGATTGACAATGTGACTGGTCGCCTCCGCTGCACTCTCCTTCAGTTGCTCTATTCGCCCGCTGACACTTATGGAGTCAAACCAATCACCAACACCCGTAAACCATTCTTGCGCGGCGCGTTTCATTCGGGACGGAGTATCCACGGATTCCGAGGCTTTGTCAGAGTCGCTCCCGTCCTCGAACTGCACATTAATCTCTTCGATTCTGGCCGAAGTACCTTCGAGCGCAGCCGTCGCAGATTCTTGATCGGATAACAGGAAAGTGCTGAACAGAAAATTGGTGCAAATAATCACAACGGGTATCGCAAATCGAATGAACACCAGCATGATGGATAATCGAAGTGCCAGCGCACCGTACTTGTTGTCTTGAAGCCCCTGAAACCACAGAGTGCCCAGCCATATGGCCAGGACACTGATGAGCAGCGCGGTCACAACCCATGAGGAAGTGATCTTCAACAGGACGATCTGTAGCCCGAGAGAACTCGCGGCGACGAGCATTACGCTGGAAAATCGTTCGATCAGATCGTTGACCGGATCGAGGACTTCTCCGGGCGTCAGGGTGACCCCTACGCCACCCGGCTCCAATGCAACCTCTGTTCCTTGAGCAACGGATATGACGCCGTTCAATGTGCGTGCAACAGTAAATGTTGCCAGAGCGCGCGTCAGCGCCTGCTCCGCATAATGTCGAGACATATTATCAGTCGTGCCGCCAAGCGCAGCACCTGCAAGAACAACGATCAAAGCGGTTAGTAGAAGTTTTCGCGAGTCCATAATAGATTCCGTTTAGTCATCAACTCTAGAACGAAATTGGCGGGAGAGCATCAAAATCCTCACTATTTCTTCTTTCGGCCAGATCTGGCCGTAGCTATCAACGTCGTCACTAATCTACATCTTGAAAGCTGGCCGAGCTGCACACTTGCCAGAAGAAGCCGAAAAACTTAATGCATATAATGGCTTAAGCACCTCACCTCCTGTTCCTAATCCGCGGGCCGCAGGTTAGAATCCTGCCGGGCGTATCATCAGGACCGCCCACAGCCTCCGCAGACGGACTCGGGAACCCACATGGGCAATTATCCGCCAAAGTTCTACTTCAGATTGTTCAAGCTGCACCTGAAGATAAACGGCCTTCGATGGACGTTGTACTTCAGCATCCGGCATTTTCTCGTGGAGTTGCTGCGGTTTATTGAAAAACGAACGCGCCGGCTGGAGAAGAAGTACGACTTGCCGGGTTCCAACAGCGTCATGGAAAACGCATTGAAATGGAATCACTATCGTTGGGCGAGAGGCGAAGACGAATGGAATCAATCGATCGAATGGAAGACCTCAGTCATCGAAGACGTCATGCTAAAAAACATCCTGCCGGATCGTGTCGTACTTGAGATCGGCCCCGGCTACGGTCGCTGGACCCGCAAGCTGATCGAAATCTCCGACCGCCTCATAGTCGTCGACGTCACGGACAAATGTATCACGCACTGCATTGACGAGTTCGGCGACAACACGAACGTTGAGTTTCATGTCAATGATGGACGCAGCTTGCCTTTCATCAGCGATCGGTCTGTGGATTTCGTATGGTCATTTGACGTTTTCGTCCACATCGAGCCACCTGACATCGAATGCTACCTGCAGGAGTTCCGACGCATTCTGAAACCGGGCGGGCTGGTGATTATTCATCACGGCGTGATCGGTAAAACCGACTTTGGCTGGCGTAGCAGTCTTACATTGCAGGTGTTTTCCGATCTTCTCGAGAAACACGATTTCACGCTGGTCGAGCAGTTCAATTCCTGGGGCGAGAATAATGAGTACGCCCTGGCCGGCAGCGACATGATATCGATATTCAAGCGCGCGTGATCGCCCGCCGGGCCGTCATTTGAGAACAAAGATATTGTGCTTTTCGCATACCTCGTGGAGTTGTTTGGGCCAGACTGTCGTGCTCACCTCACCGAGGTGTGCCTTTCTGAGCAGCAGCATTTGCACGCGCGACTGACCGATACCGCCGCCTATTGACAGTGGAATCTCATCGTTCAGGATCATCTGGTGGTATGGCTGCGACAGTTCGTCCTCTCGCTCAGCGATCTTCATCTGTTCCCTGAGCGTCTCTGCAGTTACCCGGATTCCCATTGATGTCAGTTCGTGCCGCCGCCTGGTGACGTGATTGTAGACAAGGATGTCGCCGTTGAGCCCGTGCATCAACTTGCCATCTTTCTCGATCGTCGGGGTAACCCAGTCGTCGTAGTCCGCAGCGCGCATCTCGTGTGGATAGCCGTCTTCCAGTACCCAGCCGATGCCGTAAATAAATGCAGCTCCGTACTCCTCGATGATTCTGGTTTCCCGCTCCTTCCTCGGCAGATCCGGATATTTCGCCAGGATCTCTTCCGCGTGGATGAAGTGCAGCTCCTCGGGGAGCAGCGGATACCGCGGGTCGCGGAGCTCGGGATACTTGTCCATAACCATTCTCTCCGCGCCCGTAATGACCCCCCAGATTTTTCTGACGACCTCCGTCAGATAATCGAGATTCCGGTGCTCGGCGGTGATGACCTGCTCCCAGTCCCACTGATCCACATAACTGCTGTGATCGTGATCCAGGAAATAATCCTTTCTGACGGCGCGCATGTCAGTGTTGATTCCTTCGCCGACTTCACATTCGAACTGTTTGAGCGCCCAGCGTTTCCACTTGGTAGCTGCCTGCACTATGGAGGCGCGGATCGGTTCGTCCAGTCCCAGCCCCAAATTGAACTCCACCGGTGTTCGTGAGCCGTCCCGGTCGAGCATATCGTTCATGCCGGAGGCAACCTCGACGATCAGCGGAACCTGCACCATCATGAGGTTGAGTTCCTTCGCGAGCCCTTTCTCGATGTACTCCTTGACGTCATAGATGGCCTGCTGCGTCCGCTTCCGTCCCAGCAACGAGTCGTAATCCGAGGGGAGGATCTCATCGACCTTTTCATAAGTGCTGATCCCCGGTCCAGCCAGGTCTGATCTCTTATCCAGCATCGTCCCGCCTCCAATTCACAAGTCGAAATCGTTGCATTTTTCGACGCGCTAATTGAACGCGTCGAGAGCCTCTCTTGCCATCGTGGAAACACTCGGTCCGGCTAGCCGCGTCCGAAATACATGTCTGCCCCCGTCAGGAACATCTGGATAGCGATGGCGACCAGAATCATGCCCATGAGGCGTTCGATCGCAATGAGACCGCGTGGACCCAGTCGCTCGGCCACCTGACTGCCGAACAACACGACAACTGAGGTAGCCGCCCATGCGGCAGTTATGGCAAGCAGCCAGACCGGCCACCGAGTCGGCTCGTCGCTCATTAGCAGTAGCTCCACAGCCAGAACCGATGGCCCCGCGACGTAGGGAATCGCGAGCGGCACGATAAATGGCTCGCCTTCAACAAGTTCCTGCGCCGTCCGGCCACGAAGGGGAAAAACCATTCGGAGCGCGATAAGAAAAAGGATGACGCCCCCTGCGATTGTCAAAGCCGGGCCAGAGATGCCGAGAACCATCAAGAGCGGCTGGCCGATGAACAAGAAGGCAACCATCACGCCGTAGGCGATCAGCAACTCGCGAATAATTACATGTCTTCGTCGTGCGGGTTGAACGTCGTTCAGAGCGGCAACAAAGAAAGGAACGTTGCCAAACGGGTCGATGACCAGGAACAACAGGACGATCGCAGATGCTAATGTCAAAAGAATTCTCCGGTCTTACGGCGCGCGCGGGCCTTGCGACGCGTCGTTGCATTTTCTAATGAATAATGCGTCAACTGATTTCGGTTCCGCAATCCGCTTGTAGAATATTCCGAGGTACCGTGTTACATCGCGCCTGCTTCTGGAGCTGAGCAAGTCGAGCTCGTCGACAACTGCGTAAATGGCGTCCTCGTTGTCGAGAAATCGCTGTAACGTGCCCGGCAGTAGTTCATTGTTCGTGCACAGCCCTCTGTACAGTCTCTGGCGCACGCTGGAAAGCTCGAATCGGGGGTTCGGTGCAGCGTAAGGAGCATTGACCAGCCCCGAAAAATCAAAATCGTAGGCTACCGGTGTGAACGGAGTCCTCTTCGTTGCCGACATCAGGTCGATATTATGGCAGCAGTACTCGCCAGGCTCGGGTCCCAGCATAGAATATTCTGTATTGCCGATCATAAACTGGAATACGCTGACGAGGTTCTGCTCCGCCCGATCGAGGTCGTGGTCCGTTACAAATCCGGTCTTGATCAAATGCATACCGATGCGTTTGGCAACATCTTCGTCGTCCTCAATGACAAAGCCGAGTTTTGTCATTTGATCGGCGCCCTCAGTATCAATGTAATTGATTTGCAGCAGTCGTACACGGTAACTCTTGTCCGTGAGCACGTTGAGAAAGCGATACGCAAGGAACTCGCGCAACACGAGTTGCTCGTAATACGGCTTGCTGTTCTGGCAATGAGTGACCAGCTTGAGCTTGTCCTGCCCTGCAAATACCGTGTCAACGACTTGTTTCTTGCGGAAATTCAGTCGAATCGGGGCGAAATCGCAGTGCTTCTCCTTGCGACGAAATTTTCCACGCGTGCGAATCTTGATGTCGAGCGTCCGTCTTGTTCCATCGTCTTCTGAATAACTGAATATCCCATCAAGGTATTCATCAACAGGACGTTCTTTCATCAAGGTTGTCAGCGGCGCCTCAATGCTCACCTGCAACAGCGAATGACTGCCGAACAGCGGCGCGGCCGTTTGATCAATGTCAGAGTCATCCTGGCGCGCGTCCACGAACGGCGATACAGCAAGTAGCAAGACGACCAGTGTGCAAATCCGGCTTTTCACAGATAGATGTTTTGGCCGTTGTGCGATCGGCACAATCCGTATCTACCGCAGCAGCCCTGCGGACGGTCTCGGGCTATGCAACTGACCGTGAGGCGCAGACCGTGAGTGGTGGCTTGTCAACTATCAGGCATCAGGATGAGCGCCTCGTCAATCATTGCTACAGTCGCATCCTGGAACTGCATTTCCGTTGAGCCATGCGCACAGTCATTTTCGACATGGACGGCCTGCTTATCGACTCGGAACCGCTCTGGCGGGAGGCCGAGATCGCCGTCTTCGAGTCAGTCGGCCTCTGCCTTACCGAGGAGCGATGCCGTGAAACCATGGGATTGCGTATCGATGAAGCGGTCAGGTACTGGCACAGCCGATTTCCGTGGCGCGAACCAGCTTGCGAGCAGGTCGCGGAGCAAATCGTGGGCGCCGTGCAACGATTGATTAACGACCGTGGCTCACTGATGGCAGGTGCACGAAACGTGATCACCGAACTGCACGCGCACGATGCACGTCTTGCTATCGCCTCCTCATCGGCGATGCGCCTTATCGAGACGGTCGTCGAGAAGTTCGGGATCGGCAGTTACTTTTCCGTGTTGCATTCCGCGGAATACGAGATCGACGGCAAACCGGATCCCGCGGTATACCGGACCACCATGTCGCTGCTCGGCGCAAAGCCGCATCAATGTGTCGCCTTCGAGGATTCCTTGTCCGGCATTCAAGCAGCGAAAGCGGCGGGCGCGACGGTAATTGCTGTGCCGGCTGCAGAAGACGCACTGAATCCACAATTCGCCCTTGCGGACGTAATTCTGACCTCGCTTACGGACTTCTCGCTGGACCTGATCCAGTCCTATTAAGGCCTTACTAGAGCAGACCTTTGGATGGGGCAGCGGCTAACTCAGCCACGAGTTGTTCGTCTGCATACCGCGCCAAACTCAATTGCGAAGCGTATTCAGGCAAATCGCCGTCGGCAATCCAGGCGGCACAAAGGGCGCCGGCCGCGCAAGCAGACATGCTGCCGAAGCCCGAAAGTGCACCGGCGATAAATGCGCCGTCCACGCCGAGCGGCCCGATCAGCGGCCAATTCTCGCGAGTCATCGTATAGTATCCGCCGTAATGCGAAAAACGCGTTGGCATGTTGTCAGTGTAGGTCTTCAATGAGGGATTCAATCGCGTGGCGGCGCGCATCAGGATTTCCGGGTACTCCGAACGCATCAGCGGCTCGTTCGCAAGGTCTTGTTGGGGGAGACTGACGTTTCGGTTGAAGGCCCAACCGAGCTTGACCCAGGTTCCCTTGTCGCCGCCTTCGGGGCGACAATGCGCGCCGCCCGGGAGCGGCTCAATCAGCCAGGACATTTCTGCATCCTCCGACAGGAATGCACGTTCTTCATCGCTCCATTCGAATTCGAAACCATCCAGATCGATTGCGAACGGCAGCCGCCTGGGAATGGCGCCTTTTCGGTCGTCGAATGCAATCTTTTGCTGATACACGTTCTCGATTGGTAAGTCCACGCCGACCATAGCAGCCACCTCGCCGGCGAACGGCCCGGCCGCGTCAACGAGAACATCGGCCTTTATGCGCTCGCTGGCGGTCGGCCCTTCGACTTCGACGCTGAATCGCTGCCCAATCTCAACGCTGCGGACTGACGCGACCAATCGCTTGCCGCCAGCACTCCTTATTTTTTCCAGCATGTACTGGCCAAGCTGCTGGCCACTGATATCACCCCCTCTGCGAATGTGCACGACATTGGCAATGTCCTCGCTAATTGAGGGAAACACCTGTCGGATCAGCTCATGCTTTGACAGCACATCTACTCCGGCGGGCGCCGTCCTCCAGTCGTCTGCATCAGGGGCACGGTACGACAGTCGGGATGCCGCATCATGCACGCGAATGGAGTCCTTGCCGGAACGCTGATAACCGATATGCAGGCCGGCAATCAAGTCATCAATATCTTTCCTGCGCGTCGCCAGCAAGTACCCCCTTCTTGTCATATTGATGACATTCGATGTCTCGCCAGCGATCTGCTCCATCAGGTCAATACTGTGGTTGGTGAAATCGGTCATCGTGGGATGCGGCCACCAATTCCGGTAATTGTCGCCGGATTGTGCGCTGGTGAAGCTCATGGGAGCTCTGGGGTCGACCAGGAGTACGGACGACTTCCTGTACCGGGTGCACAGATAATAGGCAGTTGCGATGCCGGCAATACCGGAGCCAATGACGAGCACCTCGACGTTTTCTTTAGTTTTCATCTGGGCAGGGCATCGGCTATGGAATACGTTTGTGTTCTTTCAATAGTTCGATCAGTCTTTCATGCGGCAGCGCATACACCGTATTTCCGTTGATACCCACCATCGTCTCGGCTGCAACCAACGCATTCACTATTGCCTCTTCCGTCGCCTGCGCAGTGGCCAGAAACAGCGGACTGATCGCATCGTTCGGCAGCATTTCAATATCTAGGAGTCCCTGCCGTGCGGCAGCGCCCGGATTGGCGGTCGAGAAAGCAATAAATATATCGCCGGATCCATTGGATGCATATCCACCGACTCTGGAAATACCGATAGGCACACGTCTGGCCAGTCTTTTGAGTTGGTGCGGCAATAGCGGTGCATCCGTCGCTACAACGACAATGATCGATCCGGTGCTGATGTCCGCCGATCTGAATACCGGCATCAGGTCAGTCAGCTTGTCACCCAGCGGAATTCCGGCAATCGTCAGAGTTTCCCGCGAGCCATAATTCGCCTGCACCAAAATACCGACTGTGTACTCCCGATCGGCGATATCCAATCGCCGCGACGCAGTGCCAATGCCGCACTTGAACTGGTGACAGATCATTCCTGTACCGCCGCCTACATTACCTTCAACAACCGGACCCGATTTCGCCGATTCGAGCGCGTCGATTACATGCTCTTTGGCAACATGAAATCCGTTAATGTCGTTCAGGTCCCCATCGTACGTTTCCGCAACAACGGGAAGCGACCAGAAAACCTCGGGATCATCCGGCAGCGGATCGAACAGATTATTGGCGAACTGCCATTCGATGGTTGCGTCGCGGGCGACACCCACACTGTGAGTGTTGGTAATCACGACCGGGCCCTCGAGAAATCCTGATTCTTCGACCCAGGTCGTACCCGTCATTTCTCCGTTGCCGTTCAATGCATACCAACCGGAAAAGACCGGATCGTATTTCTTCCCGCGAGGATGGATGGCCGTAACGCCTGTCCTCACAGGCCCGGAGCCCACGTCCAGCCGCCCCTCCCCTGCAATCAGCGTGGTGTGCCCGACGGTCACGCCGGCAACGTCGGTGATCGCATTGAACGGACCCGGCATGCCTGCAAACGGTATTCCAAGATCCCTGGCCCGGGGCGCCTGCTGACCGAGTGCGATGAGTGGCAGGACCCAAACAATCGCGAGAATGAATACAATGGCGTTATGGCGGCACGCTGGAAAAGTCATTTGATTCTCCGTATCGGTAAAATACTCATCATCTGGCAGCAGGATCGTCAGAGTAAACCTTCATTTCAAGTTACACTGCCCGTCATCTTATTCTCGATCCCGGGTACCTGATACATGAGCGTGTGGTCACAAGCCAAAGATCTGGCGGCGGTAACGCCGGATGATCGCAATCGATACGTCGACTTCCTGCGGGCCGCGTCCATTCTGGTTGTCGTTACTGGCCACTGGCTGGTCGCGGCAGCCTACTATCACGACGGCAAGCTGACCCCAGGTGACGTACTGGAACTGCAGCCCGGCACGCAGTGGTTGACCTGGCTGTTCCAGGTCATGCCAATTTTCTTTATTGTTGGCGGCTACGCCAACGCCGTGTCTCAGGAAAGCGCGCGGCGGCGCAGTATTGGCTATGCCGGCTGGCTGGCGGCTCGCCTGCACCGCCTGGTAACCCCGCTGCTGGCATTGATTCTGGGCTGGGCAATTCTCGCGGCAACGTTGTATTTTTTCGGCGTCAGTGGCGATGTCACCCGGCTGGCGTCGCGGGCCGCGCTCATTCCGATCTGGTTTCTCGCGATCTATATCGCCGTCGTCATGCTGGCACCGTTGACCTACAACGCCTGGTGTCGCTGGGGATTTGCCTCGTTCTGGGTATTTGCGGGCATCGGTGCCCTGGTCGATCTCGCATTCTTTGCCGCCGAACTCGAGTGGCTGGGCTGGACCAATTACTTTTGGGTCTGGCTGGGAGTTCACCACCTGGGCTACGCCTGGCGCGACGGGCGTTTGGGCAGCCCGGCTCGCCTGCTGATGTTCTCGGCACTGGGTCTGTTGGTGCTCGTTACGCTCGTATTCAAGGGCCCGTACCCACTGGCCATGGTGGGCTCGCCCGACGAGGGCCTGAGCAACACACTCCCGCCCAAGATCACTCTCCTCGCCCTTGGCGTAGTTCAATTCGGTTTGCTGCTGGCGATCGAAGCGCCGATGCGCCGCCTGTTATCCGGTATACGCCTGTGGGCTGCAACGGTCCTGATCAATGGCATGATCATGACGCTGTATCTCTGGCACCTCACTGTCCTGGTGGTGCTCGTGGCACTGGCGTATCTGGCCGGCGGCATCGGGCTCGGACTCGAGCCCGGCACTGCCGAGTGGTGGCTGTCACGTCCGATCTGGATTGCGGTGCTTTACGCCGTGCTATTGCCTGTCACTTTCTTGCTCGCACCGCTGGAACGGCGGGGACGCGCCGCGGGCGAGCCGATACCGGCCGCGGCCAGGCAGGTCGGTGGCGCTATTCT
>Ga0224512_10000690_pt1 | contig 34746 bp, 27 predicted proteins | sample SF_May12_sed_USG_4_FD_169103 | JGI IMG/M metagenome (GOLD analysis project Ga0224512, IMG submission 169103) | Sediment microbial communities from San Francisco Bay, California, United States - SF_May12_sed_USGS_13 | ecosystem: Environmental > Aquatic > Marine > Sediment | place: USA... | reverse complement strand
GAGGCGGCGGCCGAGACCCGAGAGCATGCCGAATACTTCCGGCGCGGCGCTCTCGAGGTGTTCGTTGAGCTCCCGTGCCAGGGGGTTGAGGTCGGTGGGGGACATACTCGCTCCTCGGGCGCAGCCGCGACTCTACAGCCGGCGCTGCAGCACGTCCACGAAGGCGTCGAAGCCGAGCGCGCGCCAGAAGTGCTGGCCCTCCGCATTGCCCGCTACGACGCGCACCTCGACGCGCGCCACGCCGCGCTCCCGAACCCACGCCAGCGCCGCGGCGACCAGTGCGCGGCCGATGCCGCGGCGCCGCGAGGCGGGCCGCACCGACACGTCGGTGATCTCCGCGCGCACGACCTCTTCGTGGATCGGCGGTGCCCGGTCGATGCGCACGCTGCAGAAGCCGTCGAGTCCTCCCCCGCAGTCGTGGACGAAGAGGGCCGCGTTCGCGTCGCGCAGCTGCGCCGCGAGCAGGCGATGCACCGCCTGGCCCGCCCCCGCGCGAAGCGCGAAGAGCGGCTCGAAGGCTGCGTGATGCGCGCTGAGATCCATCCAGAGACCTGCCACCGCCTCGAGATCACGCGGTCGGGCGCGGCGGATCGCGCCGTCGCTGCGCGCGCTGCGCGTCACGCCGGACAACCGTTGCAGCGCCGCGCCTGCACGAGCGCTCAGAGCACGCGGCGCGTCTCGGGGAAGCTGCGCCACACCGGGATTCCGCAAAAGTGGGCGCCCTCCGTGCAGCGCGGGCGCGCCAGGCCCGAGCGCACGAAGCAGGGCGGACCCACGTGCTCGACGAGCTTCGGCTGCACGGCGCGCACCTGCTCGATCTCCTCCATCGACGCCTGCCAGATCTCCCACTGCGCGTTCAGGCAGCTGCGCATGGTCCACTTGTGCAGCAGATCCAGCAGCGTCCCAGATTCTTCGAAACGCACGGCGAGCGCGTTCGGGAGCACGTAGAGCGCGAGGCGCGGGTCCACGCCGCGGGCGAGCAGCTGCGCGCGCGCCTCCCACTGCGCTTCCACGACCTCCCGGAAGAGCCCGTGGCAGGCGGGGTCGCTGCGGATCAGCTCGGGCTCCACCACGTCCACCCCGGCAGGCACGGTGCGCGAGAGCAGCGGGCGCGAGCCGGGCACGGTGCGATGGCGCTGATCCTGGGAATCCGCCGTGTGCGACAGCTTCTTGCGAAAGACGAAGTGCGCGTGCGCCAGGCTGCGCATCAGCGGCGCGTGCGTCGAGACGTTGAGCCGCTCGAGCCGATAGGGATTGCGCGCGGGGTCGAGCACCAGATCGAGGGCCTCCGCGTCGGAGAGGTCCGCGCGCCCGAGAACGTGGCGAACGGCATCCGCGATCGCTTCCGGAGCCCGCGCGCCGAAGCCCACCAGGCGCGCCGTGCGACCATCGAGCGACTTGTCGAAGGCCTCGAGAACGGCCGGATCGCCCAGGCCGGGCGGCGCGAGCCGCTCCTCGACGATCTCTGCCGCTTCGAGCGGAGGCTGTCCGACGCTGCGGAAGAAGTTCGGATCGGCTTGCTCGACCTCGGCCACCATGCGCTGCACCACGTCGAGCGCCTCGTCGGGGACGTCGCCGACCCGCGCCATGCGCCGCAGCCGGTGCAGCACGAGACCCGAAACGGTGTATACCATGGCGGTGTGGCACGCGATGGGAATCACGTAGCGCGCCGTCTCGATCGCCTTCTTCTCCGCCTCGCGCGCCACGCTCTTGCCGAACGCGGCGTTCTGACGGTCCTGCAGGCGCCAGAGGGCCGCGAGGCGCGCGTGGGCGAGCGGCGCGAGCCGCGCAGCCAGCGCGGCGTAGCCCTGCCAGGCGCGCTCGATGCAAGCCGTGTAGATGCCGCGGGCCTCGCCCGCGAGTGCCGGCGGAACGTGGGCCGCCACCTCGTCGAGGCGCACGTAGCGCTGGCTCTGCTGCTCGGTGTTGTAGAAGGGGAAGCTGTGCAGGAACGACCAGACCAGCTGACGCGAGACCCCCGAAATCGCGAACTCGAAGCTGGCGTGTTGGAAGACGGTGTGGTGGCCGCCCTCGAAGGTGAGGGGGCCGATGCGGCGCCGCTGGGGCTCGGTGATCTCGTCGCTCTCGATGACGCGCGGCGAGTAGCAGGTGCGGGCGGCGGCGATCGCGCCGTCGTAGGGGCTGTTCGTCGCGCTGCGCAGGCGGACCCTAGGTCCGCGATCCATCACCGCCAAGGAATCTCCCTTGCGCGGCGTCCTTCCGCGCCGCGTGGCGTCCCCCCCGACCTCCTGGCCGATCCGATGCGAAGCCCGAACGTCGACGCCTACTCTTGCAGACCCGCGCGCTCGTTGCGAGGGCAAAAGATTTCCCATTCTGACCCGCGGAGTCTCCTTCCGCGGACCCGCTACGCGAGCTCATCGGCCGCAGCCCGAGCGCAGACTTCGCTCACCGAAACAAGAGGTTCGGTGTTGTTCTTCCGGTTCGGTCGCCACCGCTGCCCCGCTTGGCACAGGGCTTGCCCTAGTATGCAGCGGGCAGTTGCATCTTCGCCCTCGAGAGCCATGTCCCGCCTATGGATCGTCCATCGCGACCAGCGCCAGCGCTCCGCTCTGGCCCGTCTCGCTGCAGCTTCGGAGGACGCCGTGCTCGGCGCCCCGGGCGAGCCTCGCTTCGACGCGGCCCCGCCGGCCGAGGTGATCCTGCTCGGTCTGGGCGACGATTGGGAGCTCGAGCTCGAGTACGCGCACAGCGTCCGGCGCCGAGCTCGCGACGCGCACTGGATCCTGATCGGCGCGCCGCGCAGCGGCGACGCCGCGCTGCGCTGCTTCGACACGCTGCGCGCCGAATTTCTCGCCTATCCCCCGACGCCGGACGTGCTGCGCGAGCGCATTCGCGCTGCGCGGCGCCCCGCCGCGCCGACGCTCTCCCAGCGTGCGGGCCGCGAGGCCGTTGCCGAGCGCTTCTCGCGCTGGTTCTCCGATCTCGAGCTGCCGGAGCTGCTGCGCGCCCTCGATCCCCGACTCGCCGACGTCACGCTGCTGATCCGCGGAGAGCCGGGCACGGGGCGCAGCCTGCTCGCCCAATACGTGCACCTCTTCGGCGGAACGGCCGCGGGCGTCTTCGTGCGCGTGCCGTGCGCCGAAGCCACGCGCGCGGACGAAATCCTCGCAGCGATCGAGCAGGCCGGAAGCCGCGCGGCGACGCCCGCCGCGCTCGCGATCTGCCTCGAGAATGTGGAGCGCCTCGCGCCGTCGATACAGGCACTCGTCTGCGACTGGATCGAGCTGGGGCTCCCGCCGGGCGTGGTGCGCGCGCCGCGCTTGCGCTGGATGGGCACCGGCGGCGACGCAGACGCGCAGCTCCAGCCGGATGCGGGGCTGTGCCGAGCGCTCTCCGAGCTCAGCATCCGATTGCCTCCGCTGCGCGAGCGACCCCATCTGATCGACGTGGTCACCCGGGCGGTCACGCGCGCCTGGTGCGAGACGCGCCGCGAGCGATCCCGGCGCTTCGGCGAGGATGCGCTGGCGGTGATGGAGGAATATCCCTGGCCGGGGAATCTGCGCGAGCTCGAGGCCCTCGTGGTGCAGACCCTCGCCTGCAGCACCTCGGATCCGGTTCGCTCGGACGATCTGCAGTGCAATGGGCGGGCGTTCTCCCCGCTCCTGCCGAGCGAGATCGGCGGGCGCGAGCACGACGATTCTTCGGCCGAGCGCGCCGTTGCCAGCGCCTCCGCCGAGGGCATGGCGCGACACGAAATTGCGATTCGTCGGGTGGAGGATGTGAGCGCCGCAGCGCCGCGGCCGAGCGCTGCGCCCGAGGCCGCGGCTGCGCAGCGCGCGGCGCCGGTCGACGAGATCTCGCTCGCGCGCCTCGTGGCGTCGCTCTCCCACGAGGTGCGCAATCCGCTCGCCACCCTCCGCACCTTCGCGGAGCTGCTGCCCGAGCGCTTCGCGGACCCCGAGTTCCGCAACCGCTTCGCGAAGGTGGTGAGTCAGGATGTCGAGCGCATCGACGCGCTCGTCGAGCAGCTCGGCCGGCTCTCCGATCTCCAGGCACCCAAGCACGAGACCGTGAACCTCTCCGACCTGCTCGAGCAGTTGCTCGACGCGCGCGAGGAGACGATCCGGAACAGGCGTTTGCTCGTGCTGAAGGAGCTCGACGCGGAGCGGTCGATGGTCGTCGCAGATCGCGAGCAGCTGCGCTTTGCCTTCGACGCGCTGCTCGGAAGGTCGCTCGAGCTGGTTCCCGAGCGCGGCGACGTCTACCTCGCGTCCCGTTACCACAACGGAGAGCCGGCGCACCCGCCGTCCGTGCGCGTGCTGCTGCGCTTCCACGACCCGGAGAGCGTGGGCTCCGCCAGCCCGGCGCCGGGTCTCTCCGTCGCGGAGAACTCCCTCGAGCTCACGGTCGCGGAGCTCGTCATTCGCGCCCAGGGCGGGCGCTTCGCCCTCACCAGCAGCGAGGGCAAGGAGACGGTCATCGTCGTGGATCTCCCGGCGCGCTGAGTCGCCGGCCGCCGCCGCCCCGCGCGGCAGCGCGGCCGCGCGCGAACTACAGTCTGCGCGATGGCTCGGGTGCTGGTCGTGGACGACGAGCCCGGGATCCGCGATTCGCTGCGGATGCTGCTCGCCGGGATGTGCGTGGTCGAGACGGCCGACGGCGTCGACGCCGCGCTGCGCGCGATGCGCGCGCAGCCTCCGGATCTCGTGCTGCTGGATCTGGTCATGCCCGGGCGCAGCGGCTTCGAGCTGCTCTCGGAGCTGGGGCACACGCCGCACGCGCCGCCCGTGCTGGTGCTGACCGCGACGCGCACCGTGTCCACCGCGGTCGAGGCGATGAAGCGCGGCGCCGCGGACTACGTGACCAAGCCCTTCGAGATCGAAGCGCTGCGCATCAAGGTGCGGCAGCTGCTCGAGCACCGCGCGCTGGCCCGCGAGGTCGAGGTGCTGCGCGCGCGGGTCGAGGAGCGCGACCGCCTGGGGGATCTCCTGGGAGCCAGCGCGCCCATGCGCGAGGTCTTCGAGACCATCCGACGCGCCGCGGCGTCGACGGCGACCGTGATCATTCGCGGCGAGAGCGGCACCGGCAAGGAGCTGGCCGCGCGCGCCCTGCACGCGCTGAGCCCGCGCGCGGAGCGGCCCTTCGTGGCGGTCAACTGCGCCGCGATTCCGCGCAATCTGATCGAGAGCGAGCTCTTCGGACACGAACGCGGCGCCTTCACGGACGCGCGCGAGCGGCGCATCGGCAAGTTCGAGGCGGCCGCGGGGGGCACGCTCTTCCTCGACGAGATCGGCGACCTCGACGTGGCGGTCCAGGCCAAGTTCCTGCGCGCGCTGGAGGAACGGCGCATCGAGCGGCTGGGCGGCTCGGAGCCCATCGAGGTCGACGTGCGCGTGCTGGCCGCCACGCATCGCGACCTCGAGCGGGACGTGGCGGCGGGCCGCTTCCGCGCCGATCTCTTCTACCGCATCCAGGTGGTGCCCATCGATCTGCCCCCCCTGCGCGAGCGGCGCGAGGACGTGCGTCTGCTCGCCCGGCACTTCCTCGCCGAGGCGCGCGCCCAGGCGGGTCGCGGCCCCGAGCGCATCGCCGCCGAGGCGCTCGCCGCGCTCGAGCGCTTCTCCTGGCCCGGCAACGTGCGCGAGCTCAGGAACGCCATCGAGCGCGCCGTGGCGCTGGCCGACGGCCCGGTCCTCGGTCCCGAGGACCTGCCCGCCGCCATCGTCCAGACCCACCGCATCGAGTCGCTGGGCGATGCCGTGCGCGAGGGCAGGATGGGCTTCGAGGAGGCCACGGCCGACTTCGAGCGCGCGCTGTTGCTCGAGGCGCTGGAGCTCAGTCGCTGGAACCAGACCCACGCCGCCGAGCGGCTTCGCATCACCCGCCGCGCACTCAAGCTGCGCATGGATCGGCTGGGCCTCGAGCCGCCGGCGTGAGCTGCACGCTCACCCCGCCCGCTGGGAACGTCTCGCCACTGACGAATTGTTCGGATCCGAACAGTTCGACAAACGCTGTTTGAGAGCAGCGGGATAGAATCCTGCTTGCTTCCTTCGATCGCCCGGGTGTTCGAAATCGAACACCTCTCGCTGCGCTGCTCTCCCGCCTCCAGAGAAAAAAGTTTTGTGATCTCGGACACATAGCGTGGCGTGGCGAGAGGGCACCGGGGCGGCACGCCTCTTGCGAAGGCTGGAATGCAATCCGCACACGAGGTGGGCCATGGCAACCAGGAAGCCGCGCGTGACCGTCCTGATCGTCGACGACGAACGCGGACCCCGGGATTCGCTGCGCATGCTGCTGGCATCCAGCTACGAAGTCCTCACGGCGGGCAGCGGCGCGCAGGCTCTCGACATCCTGCGCACCACCCCGGTGGATGTGGTGACGCTCGACCTGAACATGCCGGGCATCGACGGACAGACGCTGATGCGCACCATGCACCACGAGTGCCCCCACGTGGAGATCATCGTGATCACCGGCTGCGCCACGATTGCCAGCGCCCAGGAGGGGATTCGCAACGGCATCTGCGACTACCTGCAGAAGCCCTTCGACGTGGTCCAGGTGACCGCCGCCGTGCGGCGGGCCGTGCAGCGGGGCAGCGCGCGGCGCGGGCTCGTGGCGTTTCTCGAGGAGCTCGGTGCGGTGGTCGGGCGCGATCGCGACACGCAGCGCATCCTGACGGAAATCCAGCGCAGCCAGAAGATGCGCGGGAAGCTCAGCGGCCTGCTCGACGCGCACGGTCACCTCGAGCTGGCACAGGTGGAGAAGGACGCCGACTGCACCCTCCAGTTCCTGGAGGTGCTGGCGGAGACCATCGAGCTGAACGACAGCGGCATGCGCGGCCACGCGCGCCGCGTTGCCTTCTACGCCGGAATGATCGCGGACCGCATGAATCTCTCCCTCGAGGAGCAGGAGCGCGTGCGGATCGCCGCCTTCCTGCACGACCTCGGCAAGGTGGGCGTGCCCACGGATCTGATGTTGCGGCCGTCGTCCCTCAGCGCCGCCGAGCGCGCCCTCGTGGAGCGCCATCCCGTGATCGGCGCGCGCATGCTCGCGCCGCTGGATCTTCCCGGATCGATCGCTGAGGCGATCCATCACCACCACGAGTGGTGGGACGGCAGCGGCTATCCCGACGGCATCGCCGGCGACGAGATCCCGCTCATCTCCCGCATCATCGGTGTGGCGGACGCCTTCGATGCGATGAGCAGCGATCGACCCTACCGGCCGGCGCTGTCACGGCCGGTCGTGGTCGACGAGCTCCGGCGCTTCACCGGACGCCAGTTCGATCCGGACATCGCCAAGGAGTTCCTGGCGATCCTCGAAACGGCCGTCGAGGACCTGGATCTGACGCTGCTCGCCGACGCCTCCGGCGGCCCGGCGCAGGCGCCCCCGGGCTAGCGCGGCGGGAGGCGCTCGCTCCCCGGCTCCGTCCCGCGCGCCCTGCGCGCTAGCATTGCGGCGCCATGTTCGGCATTGGGATGACGGAGCTTCTGGTGATCTTCGTGATCGGGCTGCTGGTGCTCGGTCCGAAGCGGCTGCCGGATCTCGCCCGCTCGCTCGGGCGCAGCCTGGCCGAGTTCCGGCGCGCGTCCAACGATCTGCGCCGCGAGTTCATGGACGTGGCGGAAGACGTGCGCGTCGAGCCGCTCGAGCTGCCGAAGCCGCGCCCGCCCCAGAAGAAGCAGGCCGAAGTCGAGGCGACCGGGGCCGCGACCGCCGCAGCGCCGCAGGCACAGCCCGACACGGACGGGACCGCGGAGGCGCGCGAGACCCGCCCGCCCGGCGCAGCTCCCTCCGACGCGACGCACAATGGATGACGCGCGGCTTCCCATCGCCGAGCACCTCGCGGAGCTGCGCTCGCGCATCTTTCGCATCCTGATCGCGTGGGCGCTGGGCTGCGCGCTCGCCTGGAACTTCAGCGAGCAGGTCTTCGGGCTCCTGATCGCACCGGCGGTGGACGCGCTCGGCGCCGGGCACACCCTGCAGGCCATCGCGCCCACCGAGGTCTTCTTCACCTACCTCAAGTGTGCCGTGCTGGCCGGCTTCGTCATCGCGCTGCCCGTGGTCTTCTGGCAGATCTGGGCGTTCGTCGCGCCCGGGCTCTACCCGAACGAGCGCAGCGCGATCCTGCCCTTCGTGCTGGTCTCGACCCTGCTCTTCGCCGGCGGCGCCATCTTCGGCTACACGCAGGTCTTTCCCCTGATGTTCTCCTTCTTCAGCAGCTTCGACAGCGCGTTCGTCGAGTCGGCCTGGACGATGCGCGAGGTCTTCGGCCTGACCACGCGCCTGTTTCTCGCCTTCGGCGTGGCCTTCGAGCTGCCGGTCTTCGTCTTCTTCCTCTCGGTCGCGGGGATCGTGGATGCACCCACGCTGCTGCGCAGCACGCCCTACGCGGTGCTCGGGGTCTTCGTGGCGGCGGCCCTGCTCACCCCGCCCGACTGGGTGAGCCAGGTCTTCCTCGCCGTTCCGATGGTGGCGCTCTACTTGGTGGGTGTCGGGGTGGCGTACCTGTTCGGCGGCTCGCGGGCGCGCGCCAAGACCCGGAGCGCGGTGTAGCCAGGCGCGGGGCAGCGAAGCATCCGAGGCGCGGGCGACGCTCAGATCAGCGCGAGCGTGGCCTCGCGCATGCGCGCCCGGCGCGTCGCTTCCGATTCCTTCACCGCTCGCTCGTCGGGCTCGATGTGGAACAGCGGCTGACCCTTGGCGACGACGCAGCCCTCCCGGCCGGCCATCAGCTTCTCGCGAATCGTGCCCGAGAACGGCGCGCGCACCTTGTTGAACATCTTCATCACTTCGATGATGAACAGCGGCTGCCCCGCTTCGAAGTGGTCGCCCACCTCGATCAGCTCCGGCAGGTGTGGGGCCTCGCGCGCGTAGAACGTGCCGCCCATCGGACTCACGATCTCGTCGGCCCCCGCCTGGGGCGCGGGCGCGAGAGCCTTGACGCAACCGGCGGCAACCGCCGGATCGAGGAACGCGCGCGGGAACACCACGCACAGCGAATCGTCCACCTCGATGTCGCTGAAGCCCGAGAGCACGCCCAGGCGCGGCAGCAGCAGCAGCAGATCGAGGCCAACCTGGAAGCCGCGGTGCGCCGCCTGACAGGCGTCCCAGTGCGCGTCGTCCACGCCCGGAATGCGCTCTCCCCGCGCTCCCTCGAGCAGCTCGCGCACCTCGCGCCAGCCGGCCACGCCGGTGAGCTCGTTCACGCGCTCATAGAAATCGTGCGCTGCGCGCAGGATCTCCTCGTCGTGATCCCAGATGCGCTCGCAGGGCAGATTGCCACTCGCGTCGTCGAGATGCAGATAGTGATACAGCTCCCACAGGAAGTGGACGGGGTTGGCGGCAAAGTGGACGCCGTCCTCGTCCCGCTCCCAGAGCACACCGTCGAAGTGTCCGAGGAATCCCGCAAGCTTGTGGGGGTCCGCGAGCAGGCGCTCGATAGGGCGCAGCAGCAGCGTGCGCTTGCAGGCGAGCGCCGCGCGCGCACCGGCATCCGGCTGGCGCTCGCGCAACGCGGTCATCGCCACCTCGAGATCGACGTCTTCCGCGGCGCGCGCGAGCGCACCCACCGCGGGCAGGTAGGCCGCCATGAAGCGCGTATCGGGCTTTGCCAGCGGCGCCTTGCCGAGGATCCAGTGGATGAGTCCGTAGTGCACCGAGAGATTGGTCTGCAGATCTTCGCCGCGCAGCTCCGTGCGCCGCAGGATCTCCGCCATCCGCGCGTAGCTGTCCCGGCGGCTCGCGCCGTCCGTCACCACCAGCGCGACGTTCGAGTCGTAGGCGCCGGCCAGCTTGTAGGGCACGAAGTCACCGGTGTCGGGATTGCGCGCGCCGATGCCCTGGTCGTACCGCACTTCGCCTTCGATGGGAGGCGACCAGCTCTGGATCATGCCCCCCGCGTGGGGCTGCAGCGCGGCATTGGTCGCGTTGATGCGCACCTCGACCGCGGAGACGGCGCGCGGCACGCGGCGCGGCTCGGGCAGACGCGCCCCGTGCACGGCCAGCAGCAGCATCGCCTCGATCAGGTGATCCACGACGAACGCCTCGCCGGGCTCTTCGGGATTCTCGAAGGCGAGGCCGTAGACGAGCTCGGTGACCACGTGCTCCACCTGGATGCGCGTGTTCATCTCCATGAAGTAGTGATCGAAGCCCGAGACGATGCATTCGAAGGTGGAGACGCTGTCGAGCCCCGTCGCGGCACCGAAGCGCGCGGCCTCGCTCTCCATGCGCTCGAGCGTGGCGCGGTCGCCGCGCAGGATCTCGGCGGCCTGGCCCTCCGCCCCGCCGATCTCGGCCTCCAGCAGCTCGCGCGTGAGGGAGATCTCGAGGAGCTTCTGCTCGTGCATCTGCACCGAGCAGTCCCGGCCGCCGAGCGCGATGCACCAGCTGCCGTTTCCGATCAGCTGAATCTCGTTGTGGCGCGTGCTCTCGATGTTCCGCTCGATCAGGAAGTTTCGATTCGAGCCGGGTGCGAGCACCTTCGATTCGGCCAGAACGTCCATGACGGCAGCGCTCACGTCCTCCAGTCTCGACACCACCCGTTGTCCCTTGCCGCCGCCTCCGCCGATGTGCTTGAAGCGGATGCGGCTGCCGGGATGTTCGCGCCAGATCTCCCCGCAGATCGACTGCGCCTCCGCCTGCAGCGACGCGACGTCGATCAGCTCGACGGCGTTCGCGTAGCCCAGCTGGAGCAGGGCCTCCGCGCTCTCCACCAGCGGGAGCGTCTCGTCCGGGGAGAAATCGAGCCCGTGGTGGATGGCGAGCTTCTCGAGCCCCTTGCGATTCTCCACGCGCCGCGCCAGCGCGCGCGCCGAGACATCGTCCACGCCCGGGATCACCGCGTTGCCCAGGCGGCGAGCCAGCTTCTTGGCCTCGTCCTTGGCACCCGCGCGGCGCACGACCCGCGACGACGGACCCACGAAACCGATGCCGGCCGCCTCGAGCGCCTCGATGAATTCCGCGTCTTCGGCCATGAAGCCGTAGCCCGCGAACACGTGCGTGTACCCGTGCGAGACGGCAATCTCCACGATCTCTGCGATGCGCGCCTGCTTCTCCTCCTGCCCAGCGCCGCTGTAATCGTGGACTCGATGCACGTTCTGGGGAGAACGCAGGCCGCGCAGCTCGGGCGCGACACAGCGCGGATAGGTGATGGAGTCCTTCTCGGACAGCAGCATTCCGTATTCGCGAATGCCGATCTCGTCGAAGACCTCGAACGCCTCCTGGCGCACCGGACCCCGGCACACGACCAGGCACTTGACCGACGCCAGCGAGAGCGAGCGCAGCCAGGCAGACTCGCATGCGTCGAAACGAAGCCGCTCGCGGCTCTGGTCGCGCACTACTCGAACTCCCGCTGGGTTCCCGTCAGCGCCGACGGCACGTAGTTGCGCATCATGAAGTCCAGATTCTGGGCGAGCACGCGGCGACTGGTTCCGGGCATCACCACCCGCGACACCGAGCCGAGGGCGAGCGCCTCCTTGGGATTCATCAGCTCCCGCTCGTAGCGCTCGTTCAGCGTGGCGAGTCCCGCGTCCCGGGTGCGCGCGGCCTGGGCCTCGTCTTCTCCCGCGTCGAGCGCTGCGCGGTACGCGACTTCCAGCGCGCGCACCTCCTTCTTGTAGACGAACTCCACGCCCGCAGGCCCCATCACTGCGATGCGCGCCATGGGCATGGTGAAGACCATGTCCGCGCCTACGAAGTGGGAGTTGTAGCTCGCGTAGGCGCCGCCGAAGGCGTTGCGCAGGATGAGCGTGATGCTCGGGGTGCGCAGATCGATGATGGAGTCGAGGAAGCGGCGCCCCTCGAGAATGATGCCGTGCGTTTCCTGCTCGCGTCCGGGCAGGAAGCCGGTGGTGTCCTCGAGGAAGATCATCGGGATGTTGTAGAGGTTGCAGAAGCGTATGAACCTCGTTCCCTTGCGCGCCGCGTCGATGTCGATCTGTCCCGATGCCACCGCCGAGTTGTTGGCCACGAAGCCCACCACGTGGCCGCCGAGGCGCGCGAAGGCGGTGATCAGGTTGCGCGCGCGGTTGGGCTGCAGCTCGAAATACGCGCCGTGATCGCAGATCAGCTGCAGCAGCAGCGTGATCTCGAGCGGTGCGCTCATGCCGGCGTGCCTGCCGAAGACGCGGCGGAAGAGGATGTCCTCGTCGACCGTGAAGCGATCGACGGGATCGGAGGTGGGCAGGAAGGGCGCGCCGACCGCGTTGTGATCGGGCAGGTAGGAGAGCAGGCGGATCGCCTGGCGCAGCGCGGAGCACTCGTCCTCCGCCACGAGGTCCGCGACGCCGGAGAGACCGTGCACGCCGGGGCCGCCCAGCTCGGCGGCGCTGACGTCCTCGCCGAGCACCGACTTCACCACCGTGGGTCCGGTCAGCCCGATGAAGGTGCCGCCCGCCTGGATCACGAAGGAGCCCTGGCGCGGCAGGTAGGCGCCGCCGCCCGCGTTGTAGCCGAACATCAAGCTGATGCTCGGCACCACGCCGCTGATCCTGCGCAGCGCGGTGAAGCCCTCGCTGTAGCCGTCGAGTCCGCCCACGCCCGCGGGCACGAAGGCCCCCGCCGACTCGTTCATGCCGATCAGGGGAATGCGCCGCTCCCCGGCCATCTGGATCAGCCGGGCCAGCTTGGCCCCGTTGGTGGCGTCCATCGCGCCAGCGCGCACGGTGAAGTCGTGGCCGTAGACGGCCACGTCGCGCCCGCCGATGTCGAGGATGCCGGTGACGATGGAGGCGCCATCGAGGTGGGGGCCCCAATTCTGGAAGAGGATGTTGGGCTCCCGATCCGTGAGCACCTTGATGCGCTCCCAGACGGTCATGCGGTGCTTGGCGTGCTGGGTGCGGACGCGCTCGGTGCCCCCGCCGCGACGGCTCCGCTCGAGCAGCTCGTGCCCGAGCTCCAGCGCCTGCTCGTAGGCCTTCACGCCGGCCGAGCGCTCCCGGGATTCCGGGCGCGCTTCGCCGCCGCGGGCAAGCGGATTGTCGAGCGAGTAGTGGGGCGCGCTGGGGTCCATGAGCATCCGGTCTCTGGAAGTCGCTGGCGCAGCCGAACGGGCGGAGGCGCCGCTGCGCCGGATTTCCCGGGGGCTCTCGACCCGCCGGATCGTTCGAGCGAACAGCGCTCCCGCGCGGCTCAGGGCCTCCCGCGAGCCCGCCGGGCTGAGCGACTGGGTAGCATAGATCGCCGCCGCGGCGGCATGCCGCGCGAACGATTGCGCGTGTCGGGATCAATCCCCGTCCGTGTCTTCGGCCGTCCCGCCGCGCGCCATGAGATCCTCCACGAAGCCGGTGTCGTAGCGCCCCGCCAGAAAGGAGGGGGCGCGCACGGCGCGGCGGTGAAAGGCCAGGGAGCTGGCGACGCCCTCGATCGCGAAGGCGTCCAGGGCGCCGCGCAGTCTTTCGATCGCCCGGGGTCGATCGGGAGCCCAGGCGATCAGCTTCGCGAGCAGCGCGTCGTAGTGGACCGTGACGCGATCGCCCTCCACGACGCCCGCGTCCACCCGGATGCCGGGGCCCTCGGGCGGCCGGAACACGCGCAGCGCACCCGGAGATGGCAGGAACTTCCGCGCCGGATCCTCCGCGTAGATTCTCGCCTCGATGGCGTGGCCCCGCAGCTGCAGGTCTTCTTGAGCCAGCCCGAGAGGCTCCCCGGCGGCGATGCGAATCATGTGTTCGACCAGGTCCACGCCGGTGACGGCTTCGGTGACGGCGTGCTCCACCTGGATGCGCGTATTCATCTCGAGGAAATAGAAGCGATCGTCGCGATCCACGAGAAACTCGCAGGTTCCTGCGCTCACGTAGCCCGCCGCGCGCGCGGCGCCGAGTGCCGCCCGGCCGAGCTGCTGGCGCAGCTCGGCATCGATCCGGCTGGCCGGCGCCTCTTCGAGCAGCTTCTGGTGACGTCGCTGGATGGAGCACTCGCGCTCGAAGAGCTGCAGCGTCTTCCCGTGCCTGTCGGCCAGGATCTGCACCTCGATGTGGCGCGGATTCGCCAGCAGCTTCTCCAGGTAGACGGCGCCGACGCCGAACGCGGAGGCGGCCTCGCGGGCTCCCCGCTCGATCGCGCCGAGCAGTGCCGCCCCGTCATCCACGCGCCGCATGCCGCGCCCGCCGCCGCCCGCCGCCGCCTTCACCAGCAGCGGGAAGCCGAGCGGCTCGGCCAGGCCCAGCGCCGACTGCGGCGTGATCGGCTCCGCGCTGCCCGGCACGACGGGGATGCCGGCCTGCATCATGAGGCGACGCGCGGCGAGCTTGTCGCCCATGGCGCGGATCACGTCGCCCGGAGGTCCGATGAAGCGCACGCCCGCCGCCTCGCAGCGCTCCGCGAAGGCGCCGTTCTCCGAGAGGAATCCGTAGCCGGGATGCAGCGCGTCCGCGCCGCACGCCCGGGCGATCTCGAGCATGCGCTCGGCGTCGAGGTACGACGCGCGGGCGGGCGCCGGCCCGCAGGGGTACGCCTCGTCCGCGAGCCGTGCGTGCAGCGCCTGCGCGTCGGCCTCGGAATAGACGGCCGCGCTCGTGACGCCGAGCGCGCGGCACGCCCGGATCACGCGCACCGCGATCTCCCCCCGGTTCGCGATCAGGATCTTCCGGAACACCGGGTGAAAGCCCCAGCCGGGCGCGACGCGGCGCCGCTCACTCCTTCAGCAGCTCGCGCGCGATCACCAGGCGCTGGATCTGATTGGTGCCCTCGTAGATCTGCATGAGCTTGGCGTCGCGCATCAGCTTCTCGACCGGATACTCCTTCGTGTAGCCGTTGCCACCGAAGATCTGCACGGCCTCCGTGGTGATGCGCATGGCCGCATCCGTCGCGAAACACTTGGCGATCGAAGAGTGCTTCGACGCGCGCAGGCCCCGATCCACCAGCCACGCACTCTGCTGGGTGAGCAGGCGCGAAGCTTCGATCTCCTTGGCCATGTCCGCGAGCATGAACTGCACCGCCTGGAATCCGCCGATCGGGGTGCCGAAGGCCTTGCGCTCGCGCGCGTAGGCAATCGATTCGTCGAGCGCGCGCTGCGCAATGCCGGTGGCCAGCGCCCCGATGGGCGGGCGCGTGCGGTCGAGCGTGCGCATGGCAATCTTGAAGCCCTCGCCTTCCTCGCCGAGCCGCTGCGCTGCGGGGACACGCGCCCCGTCGAAGTGGATCGCGCAGGTGTTGCTGGCCCGCTGACCCATCTTGTCTTCCTTCTTGCCCGCCTCCACGCCGGGCGTGTCCGCGGAAACGACGAAGGCGCAGATGCCCTTGTGGCGCGCGTTGCGATCCAGCGTCGCGAAGACCGTGTAGAAATCTGCCACGCCGCCATTCGTGATCCAGCACTTCGTGCCGTCGAGCACGTACGCGTCGCCGTCCTTGCGCGCCTGCAGCTGCAGGCCGGCGACGTCGGAGCCGGCGTTCGGCTCGGACAGGCAGAACGACGCGAGCAGGAAGCGCTCCGTGCACGCCGTGAGCCACTCGCTCTTTTGCGCCGCGCTCCCCGCAACCAGGATCGGGGTCAAGGCGAGATCGTTGCACATCACCGACGTGGCGATGCCGCCACAGCCCCAGGCGATTTCCTCGGTGATCAGGCAGGCGTCGAGGGACGTGAGCCCGAGGCCACCACAGTCCTCGGGAATGACCGTGTTGAGCAGGCCCAGCTCCCAGGCCTTCTCGATGATCTCCCGAGGAAACTCGGCGGACTGGTCGTACTGCGCGGCTGCCGGTGCGACTTCGTCGCGCGCGAAGCGCCGCGCGGTCTCCTGGAGAGCCAGCTGCTCGCCGGACAGCTCGAAATCCATGCAATCCCCCCGCACGCGCCGGATGTCCCGCGCAACACCGACGCGAACGTACGCGACACCCTCGCGAGCGGCAAGCAGCGTCGCGCCTGGATTCGGTCGTTGGCGCGGGCTCAGGCCCCGTAGCCGAGCTCTCGGGAGAGCCGTTCTGCCGCAGACGTCACGGCCGGACACAGCCGGTCGATCAGGTCTTCTTCCGAGGCCCGGAAGCTCGGCGCCGACACCGAGAGCGCCGCGATCACCTGCTCCGAAGCGTCGTGCACCGGAGCGGCCACACAGACCAATCCGACCTCGCACTCCCCCACATCCAGGGCAAAGCCGTGGACGGCCACGCTGCGGATGTGCTCGAAGAACTTGTGGGAGTCGACGATCGTCCTGGGGGTGCGCCGCTCGAGTCCGCCGTTGGAGGCCAACGCGCGGTCGAATAACTCGCGCTGTGCCTCGGGCCCGCATCCGAGCAGCACCTTCCCGAGTGCGGTGCAGTGCACGGGCAGGCGCCGCCCCACGCGCAGCCCGGTGAGCACCAGCCGGCTCGGCGCGGCGCCGTCCACGTGGACGACGTCGAAGCCGTGCAAGGTCGCCAGGTGGGCGGACTCTTCGGTGACGCCGGACAGCTCCACCACGACGGGGCGTGCCCGCGCCAGCAGCTCGCGGCTGCGCAGATAGGAGTGGCCGATCTCCAGCGTGCTGACGCCGAGGCGGTAGCGCTCGCTGACCGGGCTCTGCTCGATGTAGCCCGCCTCCTCGAGAGTCGCGAGCAATCGGAAGACGTTGTTCTTGTGCAGGCCCAGGCGCCGCGAGAGCTCGGCGACCCCGACCTCCTGCTCGTCGCGGAACACCTCCAACAACCGCAGGGCATTGGTGACGGTCTGGATGGCGTAGTCGCTCTTCGGCTTCTTCATCGACTTCTGCCCTCTAGGTTTCGACCTCGAGACACGTCGGTCGGGAGGGTCCCGCTCGAAACGGGTCGAATCAACCCTGCGCTCCGATTGCACGTGTCTCGATGATTTGAGAACCGCAGCACCCGATTCCCGTAACGGGAATGTCTCGACACCTCGACATCAACCACCAAGATGAATACCCCGCCGGGATCCACCGCGCGCAGTCGTCGACCGTCCACCCCGCCGGGCAATGCGGCACGTCGCCCGCCCAGGCGACGTGCACGAAACCGCAGGAGCGGGACCGAGCAGCAAGGCCGACCGGGATTCGATTTCCACTGTGCGTCCGATGGATCCGTCGCGGGAGGCATTCACGCGTGGACTGAGCCCTTCTATCGTAGCCGCGTGAGAGGTGTCAAGAACCGCGCGAGCTTTTCCGGGCTGCCGTCGGGGGACGACGTTCCAATGTGTATGCGGTGTTGCGCTCAACGCCCGTGCCGCAAAGGAAATTTCGCCGGGAAATGCGGCGCCCGAGCGGAGAAGAAAATCTACGCCTCCGGCTCGCCGGACTCGGTCCCGGCGCGCTTCTCTCCCTCGCTGGCGAGCAACTCGAGCAGCAGGATCGCCACACCGACGACGATGAAGCTGTCGGCGAAGTTGAAATCGGGCCACGAGTAGCCGCCCCAGAGGCGGAAATGCAAGAAGTCGACCACCTCTTCGCGGAGCACGCGGTCGACGAGATTTCCGACGGCGCCGCCGAGAATCAATCCGAGTGCGAGCGCGGAGAGTCGATCCCCTGGGGCGATCTGTCGAAAGAACGAAATGATGATCCAGATCGCCAGGCACGACACGCTGATGAAGAACCATTGGCGCCACAGCGCGTCGCCGTCGGCGAACAGCCCGAATGCACCCCCCGGATTTCTCACGTGGGTGAGGTAAAAGAACCCCTCGATCACCGTGATGCGCTCGGCGAAGTCGATGCAGGTATCGACGAGGTACTTGCTCAGCAGATCGAGCGTCAAGCTGACTGTGAGTGCAATCAGCAGGACGCGAAGCTTGGGCGTCATGGGGCGGGCGAACCTATCACAGGCATCCGACCGGGGCTATCGAAGCTCATCGGCGCTGAGGAAGCCGTCGCCCCATACGTCGGGCGCGCGCCTTGCCGCCTGCACGAGGAGCGCATCGCCCTCGAGCATTCGACCCTCCAACTGCAGTGCGTTGCCGCGCAGTCCGAGCAGGTGCACGGAAACCCGAGGGGAGTCGGCCTGCGTCGACTCGTACAGCAGCTGCGCGTGGTCGAGATACGCGAGCGCGCGCGGGGCATCGCGTTGCTCGATGTGGTGCCGCGCCAGGGCGAGATAGGCAACCGCATTGCCCGAGTCGATCTGCAGGGCGCGCTCGTACTGACTGAGTGCTCGATCGGGCTGCTGGCGGCTGTCCGCAGCCAGCCCTTCGAGCACCAGCCGCGTCGAGGCGCGTCGGGCCGCGTCTCCTGCTGCCGCGACCTCCTCGACGTGAAGCGCGCGCGCGTCGCGCTGCATTCCGGCGCAGGCCAGCACCTGCAAGGCGAGCACCGCGAGGGCGAGGGCTCGTGCGTCTCGTGAAGCGGTCGCGCGGGTGTTCAGAGTCGATCTCCCAGCCAGCGCAGAAAGCGCCGGGGCACGCCGTCGCCCCGGTCACCCGGCCGCGCCCCGTCGGGGCACACGTGGGTCGGAAGCGTACCGCGCAGGAAGTATTCCTCACGCCGCTCCGGACAGCCCGCGAGAGCGAGCGCTCCCGTCGAGGGCTCGATCGCCACGCGCTGGACGTCGGGCGGGCGCAGGAACGCGCCGCGAATCACGCCGCCGGTCGCCCCCTCGACGAAGCGGCGCCAGATCGGCAGCGCCCCGCCACTGCCCGAGAGCCCGACGCTGCGCGGCTCGTCGAAGCCGAGCCACACCACCGCCACCAGATCGGGCGTGAAGCCCACGAACCAGAGGTCGCGCTCCTCGTCGGTGGTGCCGGTCTTGGCGGCGATGGGGCCGCGCAGGCCCCCGGCGCGCACGCTCGCCGCCGTGCCGCGCTCCGCCACGCCCTCGAGCAGATTCGTGGCGAGATACGCCGTGCCCGCGTCGAGCACGCGCTCGAATTGCAGGCGCCGGCGCTCGAGCACGGCGCCGCTCCGATCGACGACGTCCTCGATGCTCTCGATCTCGGGGCGGATGCCGCCGCTCGCCAGCGTGGCGTAGGCGCGCGCGATCTCGAGCGGCGTGACCTCCGCCGTGCCGAGCGCCAGGCTCGGCACCGCCGGCAGGCGGCTCTCGATGCCGAGCCGCTGCGCGACGCGCACGACGCGCTTGATGCCGATCTCCTGGGCGAGCCGGGCGGTCGCCACGTTGTACGAATTCTCGAGGGCCTCCCGCACCGTGACCGACTCGTGGAAGCGATCGTCGTGATTCTTCGGCGCCCACGGCCCGTTGCGCGAGTCGATCTCGAGCGGCGAGTCGTCGAGGAAGCTGCTCAGCGTGACGAGGGGCCCGCCGTCCACCGGCTCGAGTGCGGCGATGTACACGAAGGGCTTGAACACGCTGCCCGGCTGGCGGCGCGCCTGGGTGCAGCGATCGAACTGCGAGACGCGATAGTCGCGTCCACCGACGAGCGCCAGCAGCTCGCCCGTCTGCGGTCGCAGCGCCACCAGGCAGCCCTGCAGCGCGCGCGCGGGATCGTCGCTGCGCAGCGCCGGGAAACGGCGCTCGAGCGCGGCGATGCCCTCGCTCAGGCTCATCGCGGCGAGACTCTGCAGCCGATGATCGAGGGTCGAGTAGATGTGCAGGCCCTCGACGGTCAACACTTCCGAGGGATAGTGATCCGCGAGCTGGCGGTGCAGCAGATCGAGGAAGTAGCGCGTATCGCCCTGCTCGGGCGTGATCGATGCCAGGCGCAGCGGCTCCTGCCGCGCTTTCTCGTAGCTGGCCGCGTCGATGCGGCGCTGATCGAACATCAGCTCGAGCACCAGATCGCGGCGCCGCGTGGCGCGCTCCGGATCCCGATACGGGGAAGTGCCGTTCGGGCTCTGGATGATGGCGGCGAGCAGTCCGGACTCTGCGACACTCAAGCGGGATGCAGATTTTCCAAAGTACAGCCGCGCCGCCTCGCCCACGCCGTGGATCTGCGTGGCGCCGCGCTGTCCGAGGTAGATCTCGTTGAGATAGGACTCGAGGATGGCGGGCTTGTCGTAGCGGGCCTCCACCAGCAGCGCCATCAGGGCTTCCTGAAGCTTGCGCCGGTAGGTGCGCTCCGGCGTGAGGAAGAAATTCTTGACGAGCTGCTGCGTGAGCGTGCTGCCGCCCTGGCGAATCGAGCCGGCGCGCAGATTCGCGAGCATCGCCCCGGCGATGCGCCGCAAGTCGATGCCGCCGTGCGATTCGAAGCGCTGATCCTCGACGGCCAGGACCGCGTCGAGGAGGTGTCGCGGCAGCTCGTCGAGCCGGACCAGCTCGCGCTGCTGGCGATTCGGTCCGTAGTAGGCGCCGAGTTCCTCGGGCTCGAGCAGAATGGCACCGAGCTCGGTGCCGTCGGGCATCGCGCGGATCTGGGCGATGCTCGAGCCGCGCAGGCGCAGGACCACGTCGCGCGACGGCTCGGGGCGGCTCGGGTGCTCGAAGGCGCGCAGGTGCACGCGCACGCGATTCTCACCCCAGACGTACTGGCCGGGCGGCAGATCGCGCGTTTCGGACGCGGCGCGATAACCGAGGCGCTCGAACGAGCCGCGCAGGTCCACCAGCTTCCAGTCGAGCCCCGGATACAGGATGGTGGGGGCGCTGTAGACCCGCGACGGCAGCCGGAAGCGAACGCCCTCGAAGCGCTCGCGCACGCGGCGGTCGAGGGACGCCACGTAGGCGGCGGACACGAAGCCCACGAGGAAGGAGGCGGCGAGGATCCCGAGCGCCACGCGACGCAGCGACGTCGGCAGTCTGCGCGTCAGCATCTTCCAGGCGCGCGCCAGCAGCCGCCCGGCGCGCACCAGCAGCCCGCGCTGCGACTGCGTCGCGCGCCTGCGCCCTGCGGGGCCCGTGCGCCGCCCTCCTGCCATCTTCCCCCCGATCGCTCGCTAGAGGTTGATCAAAGTAGGAGACCGGCTGAGCGCGTGCGACCGCATGCGCCCGCGCAAGTTCCGAAAGCGCCGCCGTCCTTGCAGAAAGGCGGTTTGTCTCCGAGATTTGCGGCATGTCGGACGACGCCACCGGACGCACAGGACGCGCTGGCGGGAACGCCCCGGGCAAGCCCTGGGGCGGCCGCTTCCGCGAGCAGACCGCTGCGGCGGTCGAGCGCTTCAGCGCCTCGGTGCACTTCGATCGCGCGCTGGCGCACCACGACATCCGCGGCTCCCTCGCCCACGCGCGCATGCTGCGCAAGGCCGGTCTCCTCTCGGCCGAGGAGGAGGCCGCGCTCGTGGCCGGTCTCGAGCGCATCGAGGCGGAGCTCGCCGACGGCAGCTTCGCGCTCGACCCGGCCCTGGAAGACATCCACATGAACGTCGAGTCGCGGCTGCGCGAGCTGGTCGGAGACGCGGCCGGCAGACTGCACACGGGCCGCAGCCGCAACGACCAGGTCGCGACGGACCTGCTGCTCTACCTGCGCGACGCAGCCCGGGCCGCGGAGCGCGGCCTCCACGAGCTGCGCCGCGTGCTCCAGCTGCGGGCGGCCGAGCACCTGGACACCGTGCTGCCCGGCTACACCCACCTGCAGCGCGCCCAGCCGGTGCGCCTGGCGCACCACTGGCTCGCCTTCGTCGAGATGTTCGGCCGCGACGCCGAGCGCTTTCGAGACCTGCGCGGACGGCTGCGACTCTCGCCGCTCGGCTCCGGGGCGCTGGCGGGCAGCACGCTGCCGCTCGACCGCGAGTTCACGGCGCGGGAGCTCGGCTTCGACGCACCGACGCGCAACAGCATGGACGCGGTCGCCTCGCGCGACGCGGGCCTCGAGTTCCTGGCGGCCACCGCGATCGCGTCGGTGCAGCTCTCGCGGCTCGCGGAGGAGCTGGTGCTGTGGTCGACGGCCGAGTTCGGGTTCGTCGAGCTGGCCGACGCCTACGCGACGGGCTCGAGCCTGATGCCCCAGAAGAAGAACCCGGACGTGCCAGAGCTCGTGCGGGGCAAGGCGGGGCGCACCATCGGCAACCTGGTGACATTGCTGACCGTGATGAAGGGGCTGCCGCTCACCTACAACCGCGATCTGCAGGAAGACAAGGAGCCCATCTTCGACTCGGCGACTACGCTGCGCGACTGCCTCGAGGTGACGAGCGGCGCGATCGCCACGCTGCGCGTCGACACGGCGCGCATGCGCGACGCGGCGCAGGATCCCATGCTGCTGGCGACGGATCTGGCCGAGGCGCTGGTGCGCGAAGGCGTGGCGTTTCGCGAGGCGCACGAGGCGGTCGGCCGGGTGGTCGGCCACTGCGTCGAGAAGGATCTCGACCTGCGCGCGCTCTCGCGCGAGGACCTGCGCGCCTTCCACGGCGCCTTCCCCGCCGCGGCCGGCGAGCTGCTCTCGCTCGAGCGCGCCCTCGAAGAGCGCGCGCTGCCGGGGGGGACCGCGCGCGCCACGGTGGCGGCGGCCCTCGAGCGCGCCGAGCTGGAGATCCGCGCCAGCCTGGAGGCGCTGGACGCCGAGGGCCCGGCGTGAGGCGCGCGGGCCCGCTGCTGCTGCTGCTCGTCGCCGCGGCCCTGATCGGCTGCGGCCGCTACGGCCCTCCGGTGCGCCGCGCACGGATCGACGCCGCGCCCGCCGCAGCGGCGAGCCCCGAGGCGCCGAGCCCCGCCGCGCCGCCGGAGGCGCCCCCGGACCCGGCGCCGTGAGCCGCGCGCTGGCGTTCACGAAGATGCACGGCGCCGGCAACGACTTCGTCGTCCTGGACGGTCTCCGCGAGGCGCTCCCGCCCATCGAGCCGCTGGCGCGCCGGCTCTGCGACCGCCACTTCGGCATCGGGGCCGATCAGCTGCTGGTGGTGCGCCCGTCCGACGCCGCCGACTACCGCATGGAGATCTTCAACGCCGACGGCTCCCAGGTGGAGATGTGCGCCAACGGCATCCGCGCCTTCTACAAATATCTGCGCGACCGCGGCCACACGGACGCCGATGAGATCCGCGTGGAGACCCTCGGCGGCATCGTGCGCCCGCGCTGGGCTGGAAGGGACCGCGTGTCGGTGGACATGGGCCCGCCGATTCTCGCTCCGGCCAAGATTCCCACCACCCTGACCGGCGGCGAGGGCCCGGTGCTCGACGTGCCGCTGCAGCTCGATGGCGAGCGCCTGCGCGTCTCGTCGGTTTCGATGGGCAACCCCCACGCGATCGTCTTCGTCGACGACCCCGACGCGACGCCGGTCGAGCGGCTCGGCCCGCTGCTCGAGCACCACCCGGCCTTTCCGAACCGGGTCAACGCCGAGTTCGTCGCCGTGCTCGAGCGCGGGCGCATCCGCCAGCGCACCTGGGAGCGCGGCGCAGGCGAAACGCTCGCCTGTGGGAGCGGAGCCTGCGCGGTCGCCGTAGTATCCATGTTGCGCGGGCTCGTGGACCGGGCCGTGCGCATCGAGCTGCGCGGGGGTGAGCTCGACATCGAGTGGCCGGACGACGCCGCGCACGTGCGCATGACCGGTCCGGCGGCCGAGGTGTTCACGGGCCGCTTTCCGCTCGGGGAGGACTAGATGTTCGAAGGCGTCCTGACCGCACTCGTGACCCCGCTGCGCGACGGAGGGCTCGACGAGCCCGCGCTGCGCGACCTCGTCGAACGCCAGATCGAGGCCGGCATCGACGGACTCGTGCCCTGCGGCTCGACCGGCGAGAGCGCCACGCTCAGCTACGCAGAGCACCACCGCGTCGTCGAGCTCGTGATCGAGACCGCGCGCGGCCGCGTGCCGGTGGTGGCGGGGACGGGCTCGAACAACACCGCGGAGGCGATCGCGCTGACGCGGCACGCCGTGGAAGCAGGCGCCGACGGCGCGCTGCTGATCTCGCCCTACTACAACAAGCCCACCCAGCAGGGCATCGTGGCCCACTACAGCGCGGTGGCCCGGGCGGCCGCGCTGCCGCTGCTCGTCTACAACATTCCCGGCCGCACCGGCTCGAACATCCTGCCCGCCACCATGGCACGGCTCGCCGACATCGAGCACGTGGTCGGGGTCAAGGAGGCGTGCGGCGATCTCGGCCAGATCGGCGAGGTGATCGCGCGCTGCGGGAGCGATTTCTGCGTGCTCTCGGGCGACGACGCACTCACCCTGCCGATGCTCGCGCTCGGCGCGAAGGGCGTCGTCTCGACCACCTCGAACGTGGCGCCCGCCGAGATGTGCGAGCTGGTGCGCGCCTACCGCGCCGGCGATCTCGAGCGCGCGCGCCACATCCACTACCGGCTGCTGCCGCTCTTCGACGCGCTCTTCTGCGAGACGAATCCCATCCCGGTGAAGGCGGCGCTCCAGCTGATGGACCGCATCGGTCCCGAGATCCGCCTGCCGCTGACGCCGATCACCGAGCCCAACCGCCAGCGCCTGCAGATGGTGCTGAAAGAGCTCGGGCTCGCGTGATGGCCGCGCCCGCGCCGCACCGCGTGCTGGTGGTGGGCGCGCTCGGGCGCATGGGGCACTGCGTGCGCGAGGCACTCGCCGAGGAGCCGTCGCTGCGCCTCTCCGCGGCGCTCGAGGCGCCCGGGCATCCCGGCATCGGCAGCCAGTTCGCGGACGGCGTCGAGGTGCTGGAGGATGCCGAGGCAGCGCTGGCGCGCTGCGACGTGGTGATCGACTTCAGCCAGCCCGCGGTCACCCTGGCGCTGCTGCGCGCGGCGGCCGACGCGCGCCGGGCCTTCGTCACGGGCACCACCGGCCTGAGCGAGGCGCAGCGCAAGGAGCTGGCTGCGCTGGCCCAGCACACGGCGGTGCTGCACGCGCCGAACTTCTCGGTGGCCGTGAACGTGCTCGCCTGGCTCACCCACCAGGCGGCCGCCAAGCTCGGCCCCGGCTACGACGCGGAGATCGTCGAGCTGCATCACGCCGCCAAGCGCGACGCGCCGAGCGGCACGGCGCTGGCCCTGGCCGAGGCGGTGGCCGCGGCGCGCGGCGTGGCGCTCGGGGAGCATCTCGTGCTCGAGCGCGCCGGCGAGACCGGCGCGCGGCCCGAGGCCAGCATCGGCGTGCAGGCGCTGCGCGGCGGCGACAACCCCGGCGAGCACACGGTGCTCTTCCTCGGACGGGGCGAGCGCCTCGAGCTGGTGCACCGCTCGGCCACGCGAGACCACTTCGCGCGCGGCGCGGTGCGGGCCGCGGCCTGGCTGGTGGGCCGCGCGCCGGGCCTGTACCGCATGGACGAGGTGCTGGGGCTCGGCTGATCCGCCCGATCCGCGCGGAGTGTCGGCGCGCAACAGGCTGCGCTCGATTGCGCCGCAGCCGGCCTCGCGCCGCCTCTGGGAAGATCGCTCGCAAGGATCTGACGGGGGCGCAACAGAAACGGGCGCGGCGCCGATCGGCGGCGCCGCGCCCTTTCAGAATCCCAATCGGCAGTGCCGATCGGGCTCCCGCGGTCAGGTCCTAGAAAGCGTAGTAGACCTGAACACCCGCGGTGGTCTGGCCGCGCACGTCGCGCGAGCCATTGCCCTTGTAGAACTCGTTCGTGCCCACCTGGCGCACCTGATCCCAGCGGATCTCGCCGCGCAGCACGAGGTTCTCCACGAGCGTGTAGTCCACCGTGCCCGTCACGCCGAAGACTTCGCTGTCCCTGAACGGATTGAAGTCGGCACCGGAGCCAATGAAGTTGAACGGATCACCCAGGCCAAAGAAGTCCTGGCGATCGCGCGCGTACTCGCCGCGCAGCGACACGCCCGACCGATCGTTCACCGCCATGCGGCCGCCGACACCCATGCCCCACGCTCCGGTGGCGCTGCCCTGGATCCAGGCGTAGTCGGCGTTGGCCCACAGCGACAGCGCATCCGAGGCCTGGAAGGTGCCCACCATGTTGAGCAACCCGTTCTTCTGGCCGTTGACCGACGGGTTGAGTGCGAAGCCCCCCATGAACATGTCGGCGCCGTAGATCACGGTGCCGCGCACGCCCATCTGGTCCTGCTTGAACGCGGCGGTCAGGATGTAGGCCTTGTCCGAGTTGAGGTCGGGTGCCGTGATGTTCGACATGCCGCTGTTCACCACACCGACGCCAACCTCGACGGGACCCGCCATGCTGGTCAGCATCACGCCCAAGTGGTCATCCGGCTGGAATGCGTTGTACAGGAAGCTGTGCGTGATGTGGTTGTTGCGGGTGTTGTCGAGCGACTCGTTGCCCGTGATCGCGGCGAACTTGCCGAAGCGCAGGTTCACGCCGCTCCCGATGGGCGCCTGGTACTCGACATACGCCTGGTGCACGTAGACGTCACTGGGCGAATCCAGGTCTGCGATGCGCCGGCTTCCGCTGAACGCAGCGGGAACGCCTCCCGGCGGGAGGTAGCCGATCGCCACCAGCCCCTGGAAATCGCTCATCGACGAGGCCGTCTGGCCGTAGAGAACGTCGAAGCGGAATCCCGCGCGGCTCTCGTCGCTGGCCGGCTTGCCGATGCCGAACCAGACGTGATCCAGCTGGAACGTGTTGTGATCGGGATGGAAGCGGTAGTACTGGCCCGTGAAGGTGCCACCCTGGTTCCCGCCCAGACCTTCCAAGGATTGGAGGTCCGGCCGGTTGAAGTTCCAGAAGTAGCTGCCGGCCACGCCGCCATCGACTTCCAGAGACTCGATGAACTTCGCCAGTCCGGAGAGCGCCGCCGTCTCCTGCTGATCCTGCACGACCTGCTGGGCATCCTCGAGGAGCTCGCCCTGGTGCGCGAGCTGCTCTTGCTGCGCGTTCACTTTCTGTTGAAGTCCCTTCACCATCTCGCGCATCTCGGCGAGATCGGACTCCACGTCTGTACTCGCAACGACCGGCTGAGCGACGAACAGCAGCGCAGCTGCCGCACCCGCCAGCACCATCGAGACCCTCTTCATAAATCCTCCGTCCTTCCTTCGTCGTCCCCGCTCGAGCACGCCAGAGACAAGCCCCGCTTGGGACAGTCCCATCAGGAACAGAGTCTCCGCGCTCTGCGCGCACGATCGTTTCAGCGGGGGGACGCAGAATATTAAGCAAACCTCCGCGCGGTCCGCAGGTGTGTTGATAAGGACACACTTCGATCATGGCCGCGGAAGTGCACACAAAATTGTTTGAGCATGGCAGTGCGTAGCCCGCGGACCGAACAAGACAAACTATGTTTTATTTTGTTCGATCCCGCGCTCCCGAGCAGCGCCGATTGGCGCAAGGCCAGGCGGCATGCCGGCGGGCCGCTCGCGGCGGGAGCCCCGCGGCCCCCGTGCGTTCAACCATTCAAGTACGTCCCCGCCTAGAGATCGAAGTAGAGCTCGAACTCGTGCGGGTGGGGCCGCACGCGCACCGGGTCCACCTCGTACTCGCGCTTGTAGCGCGCCCACATCGCCAAGGCGTCTTCCGTGAAGACGTCGCCCTTGAGCAGGAAGTCGTGGTCCGCCTCGAGCGACTCGAGCGCCTCCTGCAAGCTGCCCGGCATCACGGGAATGCCCTTGGCCTCTTCGGGCGTCAGCGCGTAGATGTTCTTGTCGAGCGGCTCGCCCGGGTCGATCTTGTTCTCCACGCCATCCAGCCCCGCCATCAGCATCGCGGCGAAGGTGAGGTAGGGGTTGCAGGAGGGGTCCGGGTAGCGCACCTCGATGCGCTTGGCCTTGGGGCTCGCCGAGTACATGGGAATCCGGCACGAGGCCGAGCGGTTGCGCGAGCTCATGGCCAGATTGACCGGCGCCTCGAAGCCCGGGACCAGGCGCTTGTAGGAGTTGGTCGTCGGGTTGCTGAACGCCGAGATGGCCCGCGAGTGCTTGAGGATGCCGCCGATGTAGTGCAGCCCGAGCTCCGAGAGGCCCGCGTAGCCGTCGCCCGCGAACAGCGGCTTGCCCTCCTTCCAGATGGACTGGTGCGTGTGCATGCCCGAGCCGTTGTCGTTGAAGACGGGCTTGGGCATGAAGGTGGCGGTGAGGCCGCGCCGGCGCGCCACGTTCTTCACCACGTACTTGTAGAGCATCACCTGGTCGGCCATGCGCACGAGCGTGCTGAAGCGCATGTCGATCTCGCACTGGCCGGCGGTGGCGACCTCGTGATGGTGGGCCTCGACGCTGATGCCGAGCTTCTCCATGGCGAGCACCATCTCGGTGCGCACGTCCTGCAGCGTGTCGGTCGGCGGCACCGGGAAGTAGCCCTGCTTGTGGCGCGGCTTGTAGGCGAGGTTTCCGCCCGGCTCCTCGCGACCCGTGTTCCAGGCGCCCTCGATGGAGTCGATGCTGTAGAAGCCGTGATCCGGACCCGTGCTGAAGCGGGCGTCGCTGAACACGAAGAACTCGGCTTCCGGACCGAAGTAGGCGGTGTCGCCGAAGCCGGTCTGCCGCAGGTAGTTCTCGGCCTTCTTGGCGATCCAGCGCGGATCGCGCGAGTACGGCTGGCGCGTGATCGGGTCGACGATGTCGCAGACCACGACCAGCGTGGGATTCTCGAGGAACGGGTCGATGAATGCCGTGGTCGGGTCGGGCAGCATCAGCATGTCGCTCTCGTGGATGGTCTGCCAGCCGCCGATGGAGGAGCCGTCGAAGCCGCGGCCCTCTTCGAAGGTATGCTCGCCGATGTCACCGATCGGGTACGAGCAGTGCTGCCACATGCCCCGCCAATCCGTGAAGCGGAAGTCCACGATCACGACATCGTGCTTCTTGGCGAGACTCAGGGCCTCTTTCGCATTCATCACAGTTCCCTCGTGTCTTTCTCTCTGGCTGGTTGGCGTCTTCGATGCGGCGGCGCGATCGGATCCCGAACGAGCGCGCTTCATACGGCGTCGGGCCCGCGCTCTCCGGTTCGGATGCGGATCACCTCGGCCACGTCGACCACGAAGATCTTGCCGTCGCCGATGCGGCCCGTGTTGGCCGCGCTGACGATCGCCTGGATCGTCTTGTCCACCATCTCGTCACTGACCGCCACTTCGATCTTGACCTTCGGCAGGAAGTCGACGACGTACTCGGCGCCCCGGTACAGCTCGGTGTGACCCTTCTGGCGGCCGAAACCCTTCACCTCCGTCACCGTCATCCCCTGGATGCCGATGCCCTGGAGCGCCTCCTTCACTTCGTCGAGCTTGAACGGTTTGACGATGGCTTCGACTTTCTTCATCCGTCCTTGCCCTCCGCCGCCGGCTCGGAACGACTGCCCCGACCGGAAATGCTCGCTTCGCACGCTCGCATCCCCGGCGCGGCGCGCGGGGTGCGCGGAGAGCTAAGTTACCCCACCGCCGTCGGGCGCGGAGACCTTCCGGCCGAACCGGGCGGGGACTGGGCAGCTGGGATAGCAAGACGCGTGCCGAGCGCAGCACGCGCCAGGAGGGCGCTGCGCGGGCCGCGCGCGGGCGCGTGCTCGATTCTGCGGCAGCCCGTGCCGACGAAACAGGCAGCGCCGGGCCGGCCGGCCCGAAGCCGCGCCGCGCGCGAGCGCATCAGAAGCGGTAGTAGGCCTGCACGCCTCCCACGAACTGATCCCGGCGGAAATCGCCGGGGCGGCGATCCCGATAGAACACCGGGTCCGAGCCGTGGGTCTCGCCCGCGTCGTAGCGACCCTCGACGCGGACCACGAGGTTCTCGGCGAGACTGTGGTCCACGGTCCCGGTGAGCGACCAGAGCGTGTGATCGCCGAGCCCGGTCACGAGCGTGGGATCGAGGAAGTTGTCCTGCCCGTAGATCACCTCGGCGCGGAAGCCGAAGCCGGTCTCGGGCGTGATCGCGTAGCGCGACGCGGCGGCGACGGCGAAGGCGCGTGGATTGCCCGGCACCCGAGCCTGGCTGCCGCCGATGATCGCCTCGAGATCCTTCGTCCACACGTAGTCGAAGTCGAGCCAGGTGGACAGCACCGCGGAGGGATCCCAGCGCAGCACCAGGTCGACGATCCCGACCCGGTCGGTGTTCGAATCGAAGCTCGCCGGCGGACTCGCCGGATCGAAGCCGGGCAGGCTGCCGGCGTCGCCCCACAGGCCGTTCAGCGCCAGGTGCAGCGTCTGCGTCAGCGCGACGCCCACGCTCCAGAGCAGCGCCTTGCGGTCGTTGAGATCGCTGTTCAGATTGAGCGCCGAGTCGTTGGACGCGCCGACCAGCAGCGTCAGCGGCCCGATCGCGCTCTGCACCGTCACGCCGACGTGGTTGTTCGGCTGCAGCAGGGTGTCGAGCAGGCCGTCCGTCACGTTGAAGTTGTGCACGGTCTCCTTCCGTTCGACACCAATCGGCGTGGCGAAGCGACCGGCCGTGACGAGCACGCCGGGGCCGACCGGCGCGAGGAACTGCGCGTAGGCCTGGAAGACGCTGGAGAGATCGCCGTTGCCGCCGCCCGCCCCGCGCAGCGCGTCCGCCGTCTGGCCGAAGAGGATGTCCACGCCGAAGCCCGCACGGCTCTCGGGCGTGGCCTCGTTCACCAGCTTGAACCAGAGCTGGTCGAGCTGAAAGCTGTTGTGGTCGGGGTGAAACGGGTAGGCGAGCCCCGTCGCGTCGGTTCCGAGCGCGGGATTGCCGCGGTTGGCGAGGCGACCGCTTCCGTCCACGGGCCGATTGGCGTTGTACCAGTAGCTGGTCGCCACCCAGCCGTCGAAGCGCGTCTGCTCGACGAAGCGGGCGAGCCCCGAGAGGCTCGCCCGCGACTCGGCGAGTCCGGCTCGCTCGATCACCTGTTCCTGCGCCTCGACCCGCGTCTTGGCCGACGTGAGCTCGTCCTGCGTGGCCTCGAGCTGCTGCTCGAGATCGGAGATGCGCGCGTTCATGCGCTGCAGCTGATCCTGGACGTCGTCGGCGCAGGCGGCGCCCGGAGTCAGCGCCCAGCTCGCCGCGAGCGCGGCGCCGCCCCACGCGGACCGCAGGAATCGCGTCGGAAATCGCACGGAGAGCCCCCCATCCGGCGGCGTCTGGCCGCGGCCCGGGGGTGCATCGCGTGGTCTATCGCGTCTGCTGCCCGCCTGCCAGGGGTGCGGCGCGCGCCTCGCTCCCGAGATCGGGCACCAGCCGCCACAGATCGCGCGCGTCGAGATGGGCGAGCGTTCGCGGGCACAGCGATTCCGCGCCGCGCCCGCGCGCCTCGGCGAGCCAGCGCAGATCCGCGACGCGGTCGAGATCGAAGCACGGCGCCTCGACGGACACGCGCAGGCCCCGGCGCCGCGCAGCCGCGAGCGTATCGTCGAGCACGCGGCGCGTGCTCATGGGATGGGCGAACAGGCCGGGCACCGCAGCGCGCACCCCGACCAGGCTGTAGCCGCCGTCGCGATCGGGGCACACCGCGAGGTCGTGGGTCTCGAGCGCTGCGAGCGCCGCCAGCACGTGCCGCATGTCGAGCATCGGGCTGTCGCTGCCGCGCAAGAGCACGCGCTCCGCACCGGTGGAGAGCGCGTCCTCGATGGCCCGCTCCATGCGCTCGCCCAGATCTGCGCCGCGCTGACCGAGCACGCCGAACGCCGCGGGGCAGCGGCGCGCCAGCTCGTCGCACGCCGAAGCGGGATGCACGGCAAGCACCGGGTCGAGCGCGCAGGCCGCTGCGATTCGCGCACTCGACGCGAGCACGTCGTCGAGCAGGCAGGCGTAGAGCGCGGCGGCCTGCTCCGGCGTGAGCGGTGGCGTCATGCGGGTCTTCACCTCGCCGGGCCGCGGGGGCTTGGCCATCACGACGAGCACTCCACGCGAAGCGCTCATGCCTCGGCACAGTCGGCAACGAAGGGCAGCGCGGCCACGCGCGCGGGCCGTTCCCCCGCGAGCAGCTCGCAGCCGGGTTTGGCGTGCTCGCGACGCGCGTAGCCGAGGCCGATCGAGCCCGCGCGGGCGGAGTGACACACGCTCGTCACCGCTCCGACGGCGCGGCCCGCGAGCTCGAGTGTGGCACCGATCTCGGGCAGAACGTCGCCCGCGAAGTGGAGGCCCACCAGCTCGCGCGCCACGCGATCTCTCGCGTCCATGCGCGCCACGATCTCCTGACCCGTGTAGCAGCCCTTCGTGAACGAGACGGCGCGCGCGGTGAGGTGCGCCTCGGCGGGCAGCACGTCCTCGCCGAGCTCTGCTCCGAAACGGGGAATGCCTGCCTCGATGCGCAGCACCTCGAGCGCCTCGGGCGTGCCGATGACGCCGCCGTTTGCGCACACGGCCTCGGCGAGCGCAGCAAAGACCGCCTCGGCATCCGCTCGGGGCACGAAGAGCTGAGCGGCGAGCGCACCGCTCCAGCCGAAGGCCGCGAGCGTGACCGCTGCGCCCGCGAGCTGCGCGTCGATCCAGCCCTCGCGCTGCGGCAGCGGCGTTTGCGGGAGCATGCCCTGAAGGACCTGCGCTGCGCCGGGGCCCTCGAGCGCGAAGCGCGCGAAGCGCGCGCTGGCATCCTCGATGCGCACGTCGTCGGCGATGATGTGCTTCTCGAGGCGCGAGCGGGCGGCCGCCGCCGCGGCGGCGTCCAGCTCGAGCCAGATCTCCTCGCCGCGGTGCAGCACGTGAACATCGGCGCTGATGCGACCCACCGGCGTGAGCAGCAGCGCGTAGCAGCCCGAACGCGGGCGGCCGGGCGCGCACGCCGCCACGTCGTTGCTGAGCATGCCGTCGAGCCAGCGCTGTCGATCGGCGCCCACCACGCGCAGCAGGCTGCGCGCGTCGAGCTGGAACAGTCCGACGCCGCGGCGCGCGTCGCTGGCCAGCCGCGCGGCGCGGTCGCTCACGTCTCCGCCCCCGTGGCCGCGTCGTCCGGCGCGCGGGTGCCCGCCGGCAGCGCCGGACCGTAGAGTCGCTCCGCGAGCTCCGTCTGGGCCTTGTGCCATTCCGCATAGCGCAGCCGACTCACTTCGTACTCGTACTCGGTGTCGACATCGGCTGCGCAGCCACCCGCCTCGGTGGCGACGAACTGGAAGCGCCCGCGCAGCAGCGCGCTGCAGCCGCGTTCGATGCGCGCCATGGGAATCCAGCGGCGCACCCGATCGGCGAGGCGCGCACAGCCGGCGCGGTCGGCGAGGCCCGCCAGGTGCATAAGCGCGTAGTAGTAGAAGACCACGAGCCCGCCGCGCTCATCGCGCAGCAGGCGCCACGCCAGGCCCGCGATGCTGCCGAACTCCCGCTGGTGTCGGTACTCGTACATCTCCTCGATGTAGTGGCGGTTGCCGATGCAACCCGGCCGGATCAGGTGCAGATTGCTCTGGCGAACGCGCCCCTCCCGCAGGTTGAAGTAGGCGACGCGCAGGCCGGGACCGCCGTCCGCGACACAGAATGGCGCCATCGCCCGCTCGTCCACCACGCCCAGGGCGTAATCGCAGCGCCGCTCGAGGGCGCGCCGCACGAAGGTCGAGATCTCCTGGGGTGTCGCGAAGGGCAGATCCGCGGAGAGGTACAGCACGGGGAGATCGACGTCTTCCGGGCCGGGATCCCGGCCGTCGGGGCCCGCACCCGGCAGCAGCCGGCGATAGGTCTCCCAGCCATTCTCGAAGAGGTTGCGGCGCTGGGGCACCACGTGGAGCGGCTTGCACAGCTCGGCGCGCAGATCGGCTCGCGCGAACACGGCCTCGAGACGCTCGGCGTCGCCGACCACCCACACCTCGCAGATCTCGGGCACGCGCTGCAGCACGGCGACCACGTGAGCCACCAGCGGCCGGGAGCCGATCTCGAGATAGACCTTGCTCTCGCCGTGGATCGCCTTCGAGGCGCGGCGGTCGCCCGCTGTGACGATTGCAGCAATGCGCATCGGGCACTCTCGTGCGCTCACTGTACTGCGGGCGCGCAGCCCGCATCAATTGCCACGCGGCACCGGCCGCTGGCGCAGGGCTCCAGCGCATCGCTCGAAGCAGCCGCTCAGAAGGTCCACTGCAGCGCGACTTGCGCATCGAGCCAGGCCTCCCCCGCGTAGCGGTGGACCGCGACGTCGGCCCGCAGCGCGGCGCGGCGCGACAGGGTGATGCGCTGGTCGACGCCGAACGAGGCGTCCGTGGCGACGTCGCCCGCCACGAAGCGGGTGACACGGCCGAACAGATGGCCCTTCCAGCGATCGCCCGGCGTGCCGAGCTCGAAGCCGGCGCTCGCGCCCGGCCCGAGAGCGAAGTGATCCTCGAGCGCCGGGCCCAGCTCGACACGGGCGTCGGCGAAGCCGTAGATCTTGAGGGGACCTGCAATCGCGTACGCGACCCCGAGGCCGCCTTCGCTGCGCCAGACGGGCTCCGGATCGAGGCCTCCGTCGGACTCGGGAAACAATCGCGTGCGCAGCCCCGTGTCGACGTGCCACGAAATCGGCTTGAAGAAGCGATCGCGCGGGCTCTCGGAGCGCAGCTCCAGCAGCACGAGCTCTTCCAGGCGCACGCGCTCGAGACGCGGGAAGTAGCGCACGCGCGTGTCGAGGACGCGGATGCTGGAGTCCTCGGCGAAGCCCCCGCTGCGCTCGAGGCGATCGTGCAGCGCGGGCCGCACGCGCAGCTCCACGTACGACTCGTCGTCCCTCCAGCCTGCAGCGATGGCGGCCAGCGCCGTGCCGTGCCCCGCCTCGGGTCGGATCGTCGGAGTCGGAACCGGGGCGGCCGGCGGCGCCACCCCCGACTCGGGGTGCGCTCGACTGCGCGCGCGCAGCAGCCGATAGGAGCGGCTGCGCGAGGCCTCCTCATCGACTTCGTCGCTCACGAACGCGTAGCGCAGCGCCGCCTGCGCCGCGTCGAGCACCGCCGCGCGCTCTTCGACCCCAAGTCGCGTCAGCCGTTCGTCGTCGGGAGGGGCATCGCCCCGGGCCAGAGCCAGGGCGAGGCGCTGCGACGCGGGCGACAGCTCGCCAAGCGCCGCACGCAGCTCGCGGGCGGGCGACGGCCGATAGCGCACGCGCTCGGACAGACCCGCTTCCGCCACCACGGCGCGCACGGTATCGACGGGAATCACCGCGAGCGGAAAGCCGCTGTGCAGATCGATGCCGGGACGCGCCACTTCCAGCAGGCGCAGCAGCTGGTATGAGCAATTGTCGTCGAAGAAGAAGTAGGCAAAATCGACATCGCGCATCTCCCAGAGGTGCAGGAGCACGAGCTCGAGCTCTTCGGGTGTCAAGGTCAGGCGATACTCCCAGATGTCCCGGTTCTGC
>Ga0224512_10000689_pt1 | contig 34791 bp, 30 predicted proteins | sample SF_May12_sed_USG_4_FD_169103 | JGI IMG/M metagenome (GOLD analysis project Ga0224512, IMG submission 169103) | Sediment microbial communities from San Francisco Bay, California, United States - SF_May12_sed_USGS_13 | ecosystem: Environmental > Aquatic > Marine > Sediment | place: USA... | reverse complement strand
GGGTTCGTCGGCCCCGACCGAAGACGCGCGATCCAGAGGATCCGACCCCCGGTGTACAGACCGATCCACCGGCGCTTCCTCCGATTCCCGCTGACTGGCCAGGGTCAAGCCGAAGCTGCCGTCGGCCTCTTCTTCCTCGACCTCTTCCCCAGACGCTCGAGGTGCATCCGAGCGGAGGTCGGCCGTCGAAGCGGTATCCGGCGTCGGCTTCTCGGTCGTCTTCGACGGAGGGGTCGGGGTGTCCGGGACCGCGCCGGCCGACGGGGCGGCCGGTGGCGGTGCCACGAACCCGTCTTCTTCGGTCGAATCGCGCGAAAGCGAGTGGAAGATCTCGTGGGTGTGCGCGGGTCCCCACTGGTCGGCCTGGGCATCGTAAAGCTGCGTATGCTCGTCGATAGCCCCGAGCTCGATACGCAGCGCGAGGGCGTCGACGCTCGGGATCGGAACCTCGTTGCCGTTGGAATCGATGTATGCGAATCGCATGGACCAACCGGATTGGGAGCGACGGCCCCTCCCCTGGGGCTGCGGGTCGAGTGAAGTCTAAAACCTACGCATGCACGCTGCGAGGGTTATGTGGCGACGCCCTCAGGTAGCATCCGAAGCGAGCGCAGCCAGGTCGGGGAACGTCCGGTCGGGCGTCGCCTTCGCGGGCGGCGTCGCACCACCACTGGATCGACCGCCACGGCGGTCGATCCAGACGCACCGGAGGCCCAGAGCCTTCGCCGGCGCGATATCGTGAAAGAGGCTTTGGGCCACGTGAACCACCGCTTCCCGGGGAAGACCGAGTCGACGGAGAGCCTCGTCGAAGTGCGCGGGCGCGGGCTTGTAGCTCCGCACCTGCTGGGCCGTCACGACCTCCGCGAACGTCACGCCGAGACGGTCGGCCGTTCGCGCGAAAAGATCGTCGTCCACGTTCGAGACGATGGCCAGACGATACGATCGACCGAGTGTCGTCAACGCGTCCACCGAGTCCGGAAAGAGCGGCCACGTTCCCACCGATCGCGCGAACCGAGCCGCGTCGTCGGTCGACACCTCCACCCCGAGCTCGGCTCCGAACGCACACGCGACGTCCTCGAGCACCTCCCGATAATTGCGAAACGCGCCCTCCTCGGCCCGCGCCTCGAACTCGCCGTACATGACCAGCAGATCGTCGTCGGACCGTCGGCGAGCCTCATCGCCGAGCAGATCGATGAGCGCTCGCGAGATCCCGCTCTCCCAGTCGACGATGGTTCCATAGCAGTCGAACGTGAGCGCCTCGACCCCATCGAACCACGCGCTTCGACTCACTTGATGACCAGGATCCGCTCGTTGACGGGATAGAGCCACTCGACGCCCCGCTCCGTCACGACCGCGTCGTCCTCCAGCGGGATCCGGATCTTGGCGCCTCCCCACTCCGGGTTCGCGGTGTAGGCGAACAGCTCGACCGAGATCAACGTGCCCGGCCTCAGCTCGTACGTCATGCGGGTGGGATTGAAGAAGGCGAGTGATGGCCCCAGGCCGTGCCCCCAGTTCCCCACCGAGTGAGGACCGAGCACGACGTCGGTCACCAGCGGGTCCGCCGTCGGCGCGTTGAAGTCGATGCGGTTGAATCCTTCGGCCACGATCGCATCCCACGTCCGTTCCAGCGCTTCGGCCGCCGTCGGCGCGGGCGCGATGGTCGCCTTCATCACGTCGCGTACCTGCTTGGCGCGTTCGAATGCGTGTCGCACCCCGGCGGGCGGTTCGGTCTCTCCCTCACGCAGGACGTACGCGATGCGCTTCATGTCGGTGTAGAAGTCGAGGAAGCCGACCCCCCAGTCGAGCATGAGCAGGTCACCCCGCTGGATGATGCGGTCGCTCGACGTCGCCTCGATTCCCCCCGGCCCGGTGATGTAGACGGACGGCATGTCGAACGAGGATTCCAGTCCGCGCTGGAGTTGCTGGTCCGACATCCACCAAGCGACGTCCTCGAGCGTCGTGACCCCGGGGGTGATGACCTCGTTCGAGAACGCGCGCTCGGCGATCTCACGGCTCATTTCACCCGCTTCGGCGAAGGTAGCGAGCTCGATTGCCGTTCTCGTCGATCGGAAGTCCGATACGAATCGCTCGGCGGAGACCAATCGGTCGCCATACGCCCCGAGAACCTGCTGAAGGTGTAGGTAGGACGTGTGGGACAGTCCGTCCGCGCCGCCGATGGACGCGGCAATGTTCACCCCGATTCGATCGGGGTCGCGCTCGGCCACGTACGCCTGCAGCTCCCCGGCACCCCCGAAGTAGTCGTACACTCCGCACTCCTCGAGTCGATACCCACCGACGCCGAGTGCAGCTCGCTCCGCGCGGGCACCACGGTCCGTGAAGACGTAGTAGGCCCAATCGCCGACGTATCCGCGACCCAACGCCTCCCAAAGCGGGTCGAGAAGGCCCTCCCGCATCACGACGATCCACATGTCCAGGTCGTTGTCGTGCATCGCGCCGGGCAGAACGAGGTCGAATTTCTCCGCGCGGATCTGACACATGCGCTCCCAACGAGCTCGCGCCTCCTGGGCAGCGGCATCTTGGGCGGACAGCGCCGAGATCGCGATCGCGGCGAGCGCGACGACGAATCGAGAGATCTTCATCGATGAGGGGGTGAGAGACGGAATCCGCTCGGGCGCTCATCATACGACGTCGTCCACCTTGTCGGCCACGGTGCGGATTCGGCACTATTGCTGAAGCAGTCGGCCAGCCCCGCCCGAAGACAGGAGTGTGCGCGACCACGATGAAGATCGCCGTGCGGATCGTGGTCATCCTGCTCGCCGTCGCTGGCGCCGCCGGCCACCTCGCGTACCTCGACGCGCTCTGGTGGCACACGCTCGACCTTACCGAAACGATGGCCCGGGACGTGAGCCGGGCCACCGTCGTGCTCCTCGTCGCGCACGCGGTCGTGTCGATGACGTGTTCGATCTTGGGCGTGTGGTTGGTGCTCCACGAAGGGCGTCGCGCCGAGGCGTCTCGAGCATTGGCACTGGCGTTTGGGGCCTGGAGCTACCTGATGGCTTATTCCGGGGCGACGATGCTCCTGCGGCCGGCGGTGCCGGGCCTGGCACGCGAGGTCTTCGAGGCCCACTTCCTTTTGGTCGAAGTCCTCGGCCTCACGGCCCTGCTCCGCTTCACGTCGATCTTCCCTCGCGTGCTCACGGACGACGAGCTGAGGCCTGTTTCCACAATTCCCGCGGCGTTTCTCCCCTTCCATCACCTGTCGGTCTTCATGCGCCGACGGGCGGCTCCCTGGATCGCCGGAGTAGCGACGCTCTCGCTGCTCTGGGGCTGGACGCTCGCGAGCGGGGGCAACCTGAGCGACGCTGGCCTGAGCCGTCTCATGGACATGGTGCGCTTCGCGGCCGCCGGGCTCGTGACGATGAACCTCCACCGCGCGTGGCGCGTCTCGACAGAAGGGGATCGGGATGCCCTGATGTGGCTCGCCGCCGCCTTCGCGATCCTCGTGGGCTCGCTCGCGATCCTTATCGGCGGCAACGTCCTCGTCGCCGTCACCGGATTCCCAGAGCCGAATGTGGCGTGGCGGCCGATCATCCTGGACGTGGGAACAGCGGGGTTCTTCGTCGCCGTCGCCCTCTCCATTCTTCACCGAGGGCATCGCGACCCGGCCCGGCTCACCCGACAGGTCGCGACAGCGACCCTCGTGGCGACCTCGGGGTTGTTCTTGGCGGCCGGGCTCGAGGCCCTTCTCACGGGCGGAGTCTTCGCCTCGTACTCACTGCGCGCCGGCATAGGGACGGCGCTCGCGTTCTCCATCGTGTTGTCCACCTACAGCAACTCCGCCCGCATGATCGAGCGCGTCCTCCCGCTCTGACGTCACAAAAAGGCGTGTCCGGTCGTTGACCCTGCGAACGACCCACATGCATGGGCCGGTGTAGGATGACGGACGCACGCGGGTACCTCGAACGACCGACGCCGTGGATTTCGATACGACCTTCGACGCGCACTACCCGGAGCTGGTCCGTTATTGCCACCGATTGACCGGTGACGGGGACGCAGCGGAGGACATCGCACAAGAAAGCTTCGTGCGGCTGTTCGATCATGGTGTCGAGGGGACCCCCGTGGGGATTCGAGCGTGGCTCTTCAAGACCGCAACGCACCTCGTCCGCGACAGGTATCGGGTCGATCGGAATCGGAAGCGACTGCTGGAGGAGAATCCTGTCATGCCGACGGAGCACGATTCACCAGAACGCAGTCTTGAGCGTCGGGAAGCCCGCGAGCTCGCTCGCGCAGCGCTGGCCGACCTCGTACCCAGAGATCGGGAGATCCTCCTCATGCGGTATTCGGGATTCAGCTACAAGGAGATCGCGGACGCCATCGATGTGTCGGCCACGTCGATCGGCACGCTCCTCGCACGCGCAGAGCGGCGATTCGAGGAAGCGTGCGCAGCCGGAGAAGCGGCATGAACCACCTCGACAGTGCGACCATCGTCACCATCCGTGACGGGGGTCTGGTCGCCGGAGACGCTCGGCTCCACGTGGACGAGTGCCCGCCGTGTGGCGCCGCGTTGGCGGAGGCGCACGGCCGTGCCGAGCGGATCGCGACGGCGCTGGAGGTTCTCGCCCCCGAACGGCCGGTGGACCTCGCCTCCGCGAAGGCTGCGGTGAGGGCCCGCCTGGACCGCCGACGGGATGGCGGGCGACGGGCGTGGCGGCTCCCTCCAGCGCTCGGGCGGGCCGCGGCGCTCTTGGTGCTCCTCGCCGGGGCGGTCTACGCGCTCCCCGGATCGCCCGTGAGGAGCTGGCTCCGGTCGGACTCCCTCGACCCGCCCACGCCCGTCCCGGCGGCGCCAACGCTCTCGGAGGGAATCGAGGTCCCAGTGACGCCAGCGGGACTCACGATCTCGCTCGGATCGCTCGGCGAGGGGACGCGCATCGAGGTGCGGTGGACGAACGCCGGAAGTGCATCCATTCGAGCCGGCACCGGCACCCGGTATACGGTTTCGACCGGTCGCGCCTCAGTGGACGTAGCCTCGGATCCGGTCGTGATCGGGATCCCCCGTGGAGACGCACCGATCACGATCGAAGCGAACGGGCGTATGATGCTTCGATGGGCCGACGGTACACTGGATGTATCCGACGAAGCCGTGTCGCAGGCGGCCGAGGCGGTAGTCTTCCTGGTCGGAGGGGCATGAGTGCACGCATGAGCCGAGCACGAGCAAAGCCAACGCTGGGCGCGGCCGCCCGGTGGCTCCTGGTCACCGGGCTCGCGGGCGTATGCGCAGTGGACGTCGAGCCAGCCTTCGGGCAGGTGACGTCAACGGATCGGGTTTCGGTGACCGGAACCGTCGTGGGCCGTTTCGGCACGCGCGCCGCACCCCTGCCTGGGGCATGGGTGTTGGTCCTTACGGCCGAGGGGCGCCGGAGCGTAGAAGCCGATGAGAGAGGGCAGTACGTCCTGACGGACCTTCCCTCGTCCCCCGTCGAGCTGCGCGTCTCGCACGCCGGCTATGAAGCGGTCTCTCTGATCGTGAGGGGCAACGGCGATCGCACGGTGATCGTCGACATCGAGTTGATCGCGGCACCCATCTCTGTTCCCGGGCTCCGGGTTCGGACCGATTCGAACGAGCCCCGCGACGCCGAGGAGGCCGCTGGGCGGTCACCGGACTCGGAAACGAGGGACCCTGAGCTCGAGGTGAAGCTGCTCGAGATCTCCCCGTCCCTGGGAGAGGCCGGAATCGCACACGCCGTCCAGGGCCTGCCGGGTAACGACCCGTCGGACCCGACGGACGTGTTGTTCATGCGTGGGAGCACGAGCGACATGAAGCTGGTACTCCTCGATGGAGTTCCGGTCTTCACACCGTTCCACGTCGCGGGTCTGTTGCGCAGTTTCGAGCCGACCGTTCTGGGCCGCGCAGATCTCCACGTTGGAGGCGCGCCCGCGCGGTACGACGGGGGCCTCACCCACATCCTGGATCTGCGCACCCGTTCACCTCGACGCGACCGGATTCACGCCACGGGCTCCGTCGACCTTCTGTCCGCGTCGGTAGCGGCGGAAATCCCTCTCGGGGAAAGGGCCGGAATGCTCGCTTCTGCGCGGGCCCTGCACGATCTCGGCCGGGCACCGCTCGGCGGTGAGCGGCCGTACGGCTACGGCGACATGCTCCTCTCGGTGGAGGCGGATCCGGGCACGGCGCAGCGACTGCGGGCAACCGGGTTCTGGAACGGGGAATCGGTGCGACTCGATTTCGCACGTCGCCCTGAAGACGCTCGCTGGAGCAACCGTGCCGGGTCGCTGTCGTACGAGGGTGAAATCGGCCCGACCACGATCCGGGTCACTACGGGGGCCAGCCGATACGACGCGACACTTCCCCTCCAGCCGACCCCCACCACGGACGACCCGACGCCCGAGGCGATCCTGGCCACCGCACTCAGCGACAGGGCCAGGGTCGTCAGTGAGGCCGTGTGGGACCGCGGCGGTGCCTCCGACCGGGTCGGGTTGTCGTTCGAGCGCTTCGACGCCTCGTTCGCGGCCGAGACGTTCAGTGGCTCGGAGCGGTCGGCGAGTCGGGGTACGAGCACCGCCGTGGGAGCGTTCCTCGAGACCGTTCGCGGGCTCGGCCCTGGGGTCACGGGGCGCATGGGAGTTCGCGGCGACCTGTTCTCCGGTCAGCCGCTCAAGATCTCGCCGCGCGTCGCCCTCTTCTGGGAGCTGGGCCCGGACGCGATGCTCTCGATCGCTGCGGGACGGTATCACCAGGTGACACGCACGACGGACAGCCGGGTCGACGAGGCGCTTTCGGCCTTCGCCACCGACGACGCGACCCCGGGAGAGCTCCTCCCTGTAGCGACCGCCGATCACGTGGTGCTCTCGCTGGACCAACGGCTCGCCGGAAGCGTCAGCTTGGGGATCGAAGGGTTCTGGAAGGCGTTCGAGGGCCTCACGGGGGCCACCGGGAGCGTGCGCAGCTCGGGCCTGGACCTCCAGGTGTTGAGCAACGGAGCGAACGGAACCGTTTGGCTCGGATACGGCCTGTCGTGGTTCTGGTCGCCGACCGACCTCTCGGGCCGCACGTCGGATTTCGCCGGACGCCACCTCCTGAGCGCGGGGGTGTCCGGACAGCTTCTCGGGCCGCTCCGCGGAGAAGCTCGGCTGGCGTACGGAGCGGGACTCCCAGCGACCAGCATCCCGTTCGGGTCGGCATCGGAGGCACTGTCGGGGCCCGAACAGGACGGGGGTCTCGATACGCTGGCCGGCCGCACCGGCGAACCGATTCTCCCGTCGCTGGACGAGTCCTTCTTGCGGCTGGATCTCGAGATCCACGCGGTGTTCGAGCCGGCGTGGGGTGCACGGACCTGGCGGGTGCGGCCGTACCTCCGACTGCTCAACGCCCTCGACCGGAGGGACGCACTGTTCTACGCGTATCAGCCGTGGCGGCCGGACTCGGTGACGCCGCTCGCAACGCGGCCGATCCTGCCCGTGCTCGGGGTCGCGTTCTCCTTCTGAGCGAACGTCCCCGGGCGTCACACTCGGGGTCGCGCGATCGTTTCAAGGGTGATGCAGCTGGCATGTACGCACGCCTTCGGAGACCCCATGGAACATCCGCTACGATCAATCGCGCTGGCGCTCGTCTCGTTTCTTCTCCTCAGCTTCACGGCCGAGGGTCAGCTGATTCCAGTCCGGACCGTCCCGGTCGCGTCCGGTGATCAGTTCAGACTCCTCCCCTCCCAGTCGATGGGGATGGGCGGGGTGCACTACGCGGTCGACGATTCCCTAGCCGACGGGTGGTCGAATCCGGCGAAGGGCGTCGGCGTCGAGGCCGCATTCATCGGCTCCCCCACGTTCTACGGCATTTCGCAGCGCCGCGGCGCGGGGCGTTCCTTCCCGGTGGCCGGGCTTTTCTCCGGCTCCGAGTGGTTCGGAGGCGCCATGATGGCGCTGCAGCAGGTCGAAAACACCGACGGCTCGGAGATCTTCTGGGGTGGCCCGACGATCGACGTTTGCTGCTGGGGATGCTGCGGGCCGCAACGCACGCTTGCGGAGACCTTTGGGCGCAACCTCTACGTCGGCGGCTACGTCGGGCGGAGTCTGGGCGAGGGACCGTGGTCCCTCGGCTTCGGTCTTTCCGCGGCAGCGCTCGACGCCATGGACGGCGTCGACCTCCTGTACGCCGGTGCCGATCGAATCGAGCAGTCGGGCACCATCGGCGACCTCCGGGTCGGGGTGCACAAGGACGGGCCCCGGGATCGATTGTCATTCCTGGTGGCGCACAATCGAGTCTCGATGGAGCACGACGTGACGTTCACGGAGTCGTTCTGGGACGATTCGCTGATGGTCGTCGTCACCGACCGGCGTCTCGAGCTCAACGAAGACAAGACCCGCACCTGGGCCGCGCAGGCCGAGTGGAATCGCGAGCTCGCAACCCCCGGTTGGCGGGTCGGCCTCTCGGGCACGGTCAACTACAAGTCCCATCCCAAGATTCCGAACTACACCATCCAAAACATCCCTCGCGACCCGGGGAACACGTGGGCCTATGAGCTAGGGTTCGGCTTCTCGGTGACCCAGCGGTCGAGCACCTTCGCGCTCGACGTGGCACTGCAGCCGATCTGGAGCAACACGTGGCAGGTCGCCGACACCAGTGACGTCACCGCCTCGGGTGGGCGGCTGCGAGTGGGCGACCGCTCCATCGAGAACGACTTCTTCTTCACCAACGTGGCCATGCGGACGGGTCTTTCGCACCGGGTAGACAAGGTCGCATTACAGCTCGGCCTCGATGTGCGCTCGTACGACTACACGCTCGATCAGACCGACCGGGTGGAGCAGACCGTCCGGGACCAGAGCGAGTCGTGGATCGAGTGGTCGCCCTCCTTCGGCGTCGTGTACTCGCTGCCGTCGCTGGACATCCGATACGCGGCCCGCGTCACGACCGGGACGGGCCGCCCAGGCACCAGGGGAGACGTATTCCTGGCCGAGCCGGCGCTCGAATCCCTTTCCTCCGGCGCGGATTTCATCCTGGCTCCCGACGGACCTCTGACGCTAGAGGATGCACGGGTCACGACCCATCAAATTTCGGTGCGACTCCCGGTACGGTAGCGACCTCCGCGTAGGGCACCTCGACGAGAAAGCCCGGGCCGCTGGCGTGTGGACCGCCGGGGGTGGACCTTAGGCGTTCCACCCCGCTGGCGGAGCACCACATGGACGACGGAGACTTCGGACTCGATCGAGTCGGGCAGATCATGATGCCGGTCAAGGACCTGGCGCGTGCGATCGCGTTCTACCGGGACACCCTGGGCGTGCGCTTTCTCTTCGAGGTACCACGCATGGCGTTCTTCGATCTCGACGGCATCAGGCTCATGCTGGGGTCTCCCGAGGACGACCGTGGGTGCCCCGGGTCCATTCTGTATTACAGAGTGCCGGACATCGCAGAGGCTGAAGCCGCGCTGCGCGGACGCGGCGTCACGTTCGATCAGGAGCCGACGCTCATCGCGGAAATGGAGGACCATGACCTGTGGATGGCATTCTTCAGCGACTCAGAAGGGAATCAGCTGGCACTCATGTCGGAGGTCGGGAAGGCGTGAGCGAGGCGGGTTTCACGGCATCTTCCACCCTTGACCTCGCCTGACCGAGCGCCCCTATTACTGCGCGTCACCAAATGTCTGAAGAAACAGGAGCCAGAATGTCCGATAACGGTGGCGGCCAGATCCGGGTCACACTTCGTTGGATCCAGATCAAGGACAACAAGGAGGCGATGTGGGACGACGAGGGAGAGTTCCGCTTCCGCTCCAAAGTCACTACGGCCGGTCAATCGCACGAGCTCGAGTTCCCCGAGCAGGGCTACTGGTCCATCTCGGATCACCCCCGCCGGAACAAGGTCGACAAGATCGACAAGGTCCTCTACGAGGGCGAGTGCGGAGACAACCTCATCGTCGAGCTGTTCGGAGTCGAGTTGGATGATCTGACCGCGAACGACCACCTGGAGGACTACCGCCGCGAGTACACCGGCTCCTTGTCCGATTGGGTCGGTCGCCATCAGCCGACCGACGAGGGCTCCGGTGACCCGGAGAACATGAGCGACTGGCGCGTCTGCTACGACATCGAGATGATCTGACCCAGTCCGGAAAGAGGAACGGAACCGCCCGGAGCACTGCTCCGGGCGGTTTCTTTTGTCTCCCCTTTTCCCCGCCCGAGATCGTGAATACGTTAGTTCGGTATTTGTTCGGTATCGAAGACGAGGGGATATGGACGCGCTGAATCTGCCCACGCTCAAGGGTCGGGGCACGAGCTGGAACCCGCCAAACCGCTTCGAGCGTCTCCACGTCGATCGTTCCGACTGGCACGATCCGGACGACCCGGCTCCCGAAACGATGCTTCTGCAGGACGCGTCGAGAAGCATCGTGGCCAAGAACGATTCGCCCGACGTGGGCTTCGACGCCGGAGTGAACCCATACCGGGGGTGCAGCCACGGGTGCGCGTATTGCTACGCCCGCCCCATGCACGAGTACCTCGGCTTCTCGGCGGGGTTGGACTTCGAGACCCGCATCTTGGTCAAGGAGAGAGCGCCCGAGCTGTTGCGCGAAGCACTCTCATCCCCGCGCTGGCGACCGCAGGTGATCGGATTGAGCGGCGCCACAGATGCGTATCAGCCGGCCGAACGTCGGCTCCGCGTGACGCGTCGCTGCCTCGAGGTTTTGGCCGAGTGTAGGAACCCCGTCACCATCATCACCAAGAGCTATCTGGTCACGAGGGACGTCGACCTCCTGACGGAGCTCGCCGATCACCAAGCGGTATCCGTCGTCCTGTCCATCACCTCGCTACAAAATGAGGTGCAGCGCTCGATGGAGCCGAGGGCGTCGAGTCCTGCTCGACGTCTGGGGGCCATCGAGCTCCTGGCCCGCGCCGGCATTCCGGTTGGGGTCAACGTCGCACCGGTGGTGCCCGGTCTCACGGATCACGAGATGCCCGAGATCCTGGCCGCGGCTGCCCAAGCCGGCGCGACGTTCGCGAGCTATATCGTGCTCCGCCTTCCCCACGGAGTGAAGGACACCTTCTCGGAGTGGCTGGCGCGCCACGTCCCGGATCGGCGCGACAAGGTGCTCAACCGTGTCAAGGAGATGAGGGGCGGAGCGCTCTACGACAGTCGCTACGCGGTGAGGGGAGGGGGCGAGGGTCCGTGGGCCGAACAGCTACGCTCTCTTTTTCACGTCGCGCGGAATCGGCTCGCGATGGGCGATCCACCCGCCCTGTCGGCTGCGGCGTTTCGTAGACCCTCGTCTGCGCGGGGTCCGCAGATCGAGCTGTTCGGTTGACCCGCTGGGCGACGACGACGGTGCTCAGACCTCCGTCTGCCACCGCTCCTGGCGCGCGGAGGAGCTGCCACCGAAGGTCCAGAGGAAGTTGGTGAACCCTTCGTCGTAGTCGGACAAGCCGTTCTGACCCGTGAGCTTCATCCGCTCGTCGTAGAGCTTCTTCATCACGACGGACACGGAGCTCTCGTAGGCCCCGGGATCCGGGCGCAGCGCGTGGAGCTGATCCGCCAGCTCCTCACGCAAATCGAGGCGGTCGACCAGATCGTGGTACGCCTGGTGGTCGTCGCCAGCCAGCACCTTGAGCTGCCTGTGGAGGCGTTCCGCCAGGGCTGCCTGGACCATGACCGGATCGCCGGAGGCCATGAGCGCCAGGTAGGAGAGCGCTTGCGCGTGGAGCTCCTTCCAATAGCCCTGCCGGTGAACGAACTCGTGGCAGATGATGTGCGGCTCGAAGATGCCCGTGTCGCGGAAGAGCGCTACGTCGCCGGACACGACGTCGCACACCCCCATGGCGAAGGGGAAGACGAGCTTCGCGAGGGTGAAGTCCCGCACCTGGGAGCTGGTGTACACCCGTTGGCCGGTGATGCCCGCGATGTATTCCGTCAGGTGATGGTTCACGGACACGGCGAGCTCCGCACGAGGGATTCGCTCGTCCGTGTACCCTTGACTGAGCCGAACGCCGAGACGGCTGACCTCCTTCCGTCGTTCGGATTCCGGCATCGGCCGCAACGTTTTCACGTCACAACCGAACTCGCGCTGGAAATCGATCCAACGCACCTCACGGCGGCTGACCCAGTCCTTGATCGCGCTGCCCGCATACATCCCGAGCGCAGCCGCGCTCAAGACCCGTCCCGGCAGCGTCGCGCCCAAGAGGATTCTGGAAGCCAGCGGCGCCGTGGCGATGAGATCGGTCAGCGAGACCGGTGAGTAGGTCGCATCGTTCGGTACGTGTATCTCGTCCATGACACCCTATAGGCGGCGAGTAGCGGTCGGGTTCCGGACGAAGACCGAACCGGACGATCAGCCGTTCTTCATCACCCCATCCTGAAGGGCCGCTTCGCACTCGCCGGCGGCTCCAACCGGAAGCGCTTCGATCTGCTCGATGCGGACCACGGTATCGGGTCCGTTCTCGGGAAGATCCGGCGCGGGTGTCGCCAGCGCCAGAAGCGCGACCAGGATCGGAACCCCCACCAAAGGTGCCCCGACCGCGGCCCACGCGGGCGCCGAACGTCTACTGTCCATTCGTACGTTGATCATCATTCCTCCTCCTCACTGGCGACGGGGTCGCCTTCCCATTGCCCCTTCGACGATCGGGGTCCCGAAGTTTCATCCGGCGGGGCGGCAGTGGCTGGGCTTCGGACCGCACCCTTTGGACGCCCGGCACACCCCGGAGGTTGCAGTCCCTCGCGGGGCTTCATGCGAATCCTCACGCGTCGGGTGCCAGTTCGAAGAGCAACTCGAGGGCCTCTGCACGCGCCGCGAGCTCCATCGGGGAGCGCGCGTCCAGGGCCACGACGTGAAGCGCCTCTTCGTATGCGAGGTCGGGGCGACCGGTGTCAGCGTAGACTCGCGCGAGCTGCAAATGGTGGTCCGGCACCGACGGGGCATTCTCTTCGGCGAACAGCAGGTGGCGTTCCGCCTCCGCCCAGGAGGCCTCCTTCAGGATCGCGCCACCCAGCAGGTTGGTCGCGAGCCAACGGGTCACCCCACTCATCCTCCGAACACCCGCGTGCAGTCGTCCCATCATGTACCTCGCCTGCGCGAGCTCCGGATCGAGACCGAGTACCACGCCCAACTCCTCGTAGAGTCGGGAGGCTGTTCGCACCTTCGTTCGCCCACCCTCGACGTCGGTGCGCATGCCCAGGACCGCCGCCAGCGCGAAGCGACGTCCGACGTCTTCTTCGTGACCGACGATCGAAGCTCGCGCTAGGCGCTCCGCCTCTAACAGCAATGCCTTCGCTTCGTCCGAGTCACGCTGCGCCACCGAGGACTCCAACAAGATCCACACCGTGTCCGGTACGTCGCCAACCACCCAAGCGGGCCGCTCGATGCGCTCCTGCGCCAGCAATGCGGGCGCTCCCAGCAACAAGAGGGTCATCGGGCCGAGCAGCCCCCGGCGAATGCAGGGCACGTTCAGGTTCAGTTTCATCATGTCCTCCGGATCGATGGGTCGAGCACGGAGCGCCGCGCGCCTTCGGTAGGAAGCGCTAGGCGCGCTGCGAGCCCAGCTCCGACGCGGACCGCTGCGTCCCCGAGTCTCGTTCCGAGACTGGAGCGGACCGGGCTCGCGACGGACCGGGCGGTGTCGGGAGTCCAGACGCGATCGACGAACGATCGAATCACGTCCGGGTCGCGGGTCATCACCACATGCTCCTCGAGCACGTGATAGCTCATGAAGTCGAAATTGCTCGAGCCGAAGACCAGCTGCTCACCGTCGATCATCATGGCCTTCATGTGGCTCATGCCCGGAAAGCGCAGGAGCTCGAAGCCCGCTCGAGCGGCGCGTTCCACCATGTGGCGCGCCAGGTTCGATTTATTGTTCGCGCCGGGCATGAGCAGGCGGACGCGCACACCCCGCTCCCGAGCACGCGCGAGGTACCCCGTGAAGGGATGAGAGAGGTACGCGCTGATGACGTCGATGGACCGCGCTGCGCCGTCGATGGCGTCGAGGAGTGGCCGAAAGCCCTCGGCGTTGCCCCGTCCGTTGAGGCTCAGGACTCGGAAGGGATCGACACAACGGTCGAACGCGATCGGCCTTCCCACCCAAGAGGCCCGATAGTCGTCCGAGAGGAGCCGCGCGAGCACAGGACTCTCGACACGGAGCATCATGTCGTGCCACGCGAAGTTGTGCTCGCTGAAGTTGATCCCACCCAGGTACACGACCCGGTCATCGAACGCGGCGATCTTCTTGTGGCTGCGACGTGCCAACCGGATCGGCCACGGACCCAAGGGGTTCCCGAAGCGCACGCCGACACCTTCATCGCGAAGCCTCCGGACCCAACGGTGCGTCAGCGCGACCTCGGTGCGCAGTGATCGGCTCCGCCACGCCGGTCCGAGGACGAGGCGGTCGCTGTGGTAGAGAAGGCTGTAGCTGTCGATGAAGAGCCGACGATCCGCGGCGCTCGCACGCTGCATCTCACGCCCCAGCCGGGTGCCTACCCGGTCGCCCTCGAAGCTGAACGTCTGGATGTACGCGGACTCCTTGGCCCCCCTGAGGTCCTCACACATGCGGGTCCAGAACTCCTCGGCGCCGACCAGTAACTCGATCCTCACGACGTCACCCTCCCGTCAGCTGCGCGGCCTGGACGACCTCGGCGAAGGTCTCGAGCGCCCGTGCACCCAGACCGTGCCCGAGCCACGCGAGCACGCCGAAGCGAATCAGTCGGCCGCAGCAGCCACCGGTGAGGAACCCCGACGCCTTCACTCCGAGCGCTCCCGCCGCGAGGCTGACCCCGTAGAACGGAGGGATCCCCGTGGCCGCGCTCGCGAAGATCAGGAGCCACACTGCGCCGCCCCTTTTCTCCATCGGCCTCGTCATTCGATCGATCGCACCTTTCGCCTTGCTCGGCAGACGCGAGGGTGCCCATCGAGCGACCGCGAAGAGTGAGAACTTCGTGCTCATCTGGCCGAGCGTGGACGCGAGTGCGACCAGGGGAACGCCGACGGCAGGCATCGCCGCGGCAGCGGCGACGACCAGCACCTCCGCGTTGATGATCGGCAGGACGCCGCTCACCGCGCTGGCCACGAGTAGCCCTACGAGGACTTCCCACATCGATCCTCCAGCGATCGAGTCCGCCGAAGCGGCTCATCCGCTCCGCATGGGATCACGATCGTCGGGTCGACGCGCCGGCTCCTTCCGTCGATGTGCGTAACCGCTTTGTAACAGACCGGGACCAGGCCGCTGGCCGCGCAGGGTGAGTCGGGGCTACCGTTGCCGTCCGAGAGCCGTGATCCGCCGTCGACGCCCGAGCGGCAAACCCAGGAACGCCCATGAACCTGCCCATGATTTCGAAGAACCGGACCAAGGTCGCGACGTGGAGTGGGCTCGACGATCGGAGTCCGGCATACGCGCTGGTCGCCGGCGTGGACCTCGTGGTGATCCGTCACGACGACCGCGTGTCGGTGATGTATGGTCGCTGCCACCACCGAGGGGCCCTGCTCGCCGACGGCCACATCGACGGTCCGAACCTCATTTGCGGCGTACACGGCTGGGACTACCGCTACGACACCGGGGTGAGCGAGTACAACAACGACGAGGCGCTCCACCGATTCCGTGCCGAGATCGATACCGAGGCCGACGCGGTGTGGGTGGACGACTCCGAGGTCGCCGAATTCGCCCGGGAGAACCCCCAACCGTTCGACCGCGAAGCCTACCTGGGCACGTATCAGGATATCCACGGCACGGAGGCCGAGCCCTACAACGGATACATACAGTCACTGGCGACGGACGGACTGAGCAGCCACCACGGCGATGTGTCGGCCATGGGCGTGCCGCTCACCGAGCTTCCTCGTTGGACGGACCTCCAGATCCTGACGGCGCAGCTCGCGACCCGCCCCCTTCCGGACGACCACCCAGTCGACAGCGAGCTCGTGATCGGGCCTCGCGCCTCGCGCCCGCTCAAGCTAGACATCCCGATCTTCGTCAGCGACATGAGCTTCGGTGCCCTCTCCGAGGAAGCGAAGGTCGCCTTGTCACGTGGTGCCGAGATGGCCGGCACCGGCATCTGCTCCGGTGAAGGCGGGATGCTTCCCGAGGAGCAGGAGGCCAACAGCCGCTACTTCTACGAGCTAGCGTCCGCCAAATTCGGCTGGAGCCTCGAGAAGGTGGCTCGGTGTCAGGCGTTCCACTTCAAGGGTGGACAGGGTGCGAAGACTGGTACCGGCGGACATCTGCCCGGCGAGAAGGTCGTCGAGAAGATCGCCGAAGTACGAGGACTCGAACCGGGTCAACCGGCGGTGAGCCCGCCCGCCTTTCCCGACTTGGTCACGCCCGCCGACTTTCGAGAAGTCGCCGATCAAGTCCGCGACGTCGCCGGGGGAATTCCCATCGGGTTCAAGCTCTCGGCTCAACACATCGAGCGGGATCTGGATTTCGCCCTCGAGGTCGGCTGCGACTACATCATCCTCGACGGAAGGGGTGGAGCGACCGGAGCCGCGCCGAACGTGTTCAAGGAGAACATCTCCGTGCCGACGCTGGCGGCTCTCCCTCGGGCCCGTCGCCATTTGGACGAGAGCGGGGCGGACGACGTGACGCTCATCGTGACCGGAGGGCTGCGAACAGAGTCCGACTTCGTAAAGGCGCTCGCACTGGGGGCGGACGGAGTCGCCGTGGCGAACTCGGCGCTGCAGGCGATCGGTTGTCTCGGCATGCGGGCATGTCACACCAACAACTGCCCCGTCGGGATCGCGACCCAGCAGAAGCACCTCCGGTCACGCCTGATCGTCGAAGAATCGGCGAAGAGACTGGACCGCTATCTGCGTGCCTCGGTCGATCTCATGCGGGTGCTCGCCCGTGCCTGCGGGCACGATCGGCTGAGCGGCTTCGATCGAACCGACCTCACGACGTGGAAGAGGGAGATCGCGGAGCTCACGGGCGTCGCGTACGCCGGTATGGCATGAGCCGCGCGGAGCGTTCGGCGCGACCAGCGTGGGGCTTCGATCAGCCCCGGAGCTGACCCTCTCCGATCACCACGAACTTGCGGGTGGTGAGCTCCTTTGCCCCCATCGGGCCGAAGGCGTGCAGCTTCGAAGTGGAGATCCCGATCTCGGCGCCCAGCCCGAGCTCGCCACCATCGGCGAAGCGCGTGCTCGCGTTCACCACCACCGTGGAGGACTGAATCGCGCCGACAAACGTCTCGATGCTCGCCTCGTCGTCACTCACGATCGCTTCCGTGTGAGACGAAGCGTACGTGCCGATGTGCTCCAGCGCCGCCTCGAGATCCGGCACGACCCTCACCGCGAGCGTCAGGTCCAGGTACTCGGCGTGCCAATCATCCTCGGTCGCCGCCGCGACGTCGAAGTCGGAAAGGATCTCGACCGTGCGCGGACAGCCTCTCAGCTCCACGCCATCCGCCACGAGTCGCTTCGCGATGGCGGGAAGCAGTCTCGGCGCGGCCGCCTCATGGATCAACAGCGTCTCGGCCGCGTTGCAGACGCCGGGTCGCTGAACCTTGGCGTTGTGGACGATGTCGACGGCGCGCGCTTCGGGCGCGCTGGCGTCGACGAAGACGTGGCAGACGCCCTTGTAATGTTGCAGGACCGGAATCCGGCTCTTTTCCACCACGGCCCGGATGAGGCCCTCTCCACCCCGCGGAATGACCAGATCGATCCATTGATCCTGCCGTAGGAGGACGTCGATCGCCGAGCGATCGGTGACGGGAACGAGCTGGACCGCTTCGGTGGGAAGCGTCGACCCCGCCAGCCCACGGCGGATCGCTTGGGCGATCGCACGGTTCGAGTGGATCGCCTCGGAGCCGCCCCGGAGAATCACCGCGTTGCCCGATTTCAGGCAGAGCGCCGCCGCGTCTGCCGTGACGTTGGGCCTGCTCTCGTAGATCATGGCGACGACCCCGAGCGGGATGCGCATCCGCCCGATCCGCAGCCCGTTGGGTCGTACGGTCTCCTCCTCGAGCCCTCCGAGCGGGTCCGGCTGACCCGCGACCTCCCTGATGGCCGCGGAGAGCTTCGCGACACCGGCCTCGTCCATCCGCAGCCGGTCCCTCATGGCCCCGCTGATGCCACGCTCGTCGGCCGCGGCCAAGTCGAGCGCGTTGGCCAGGACGATCTCGGAGGCTGCCGCGTCGATTGCGTCGGCGATCGATCGGAGCGCGGCTCCACGGCCCACAGCGGTGGACCGGGCGAGCGCCCGGGCGGCCGCACGCGCAGCCCGGGCCATCGATTCGATGGTCTCGGTCACATCGGTGTCGATGGTCGTGCTCATGAGCCGCTGTCCGCTCCGATGAGGACCATCCGGTCGGGCCGCATGACGACGTTGCCACGATCGACGCCGAGCCGGCCCTTCACTTCGCCGGTGTGTAGCCCGCGGATCTGCTCGACGTCGCGATCGTCGAAGCGCACGATGCCTCGTGCCTGCTCGACACCGCTGCGATCCACCACAGATACGAGGTCACCGCGCCTGAAATGACCCCGGACGCCGACGATCCCGCTCGGCAGGAGGCTGGCTCTCCTCTTGATGGCGCGCACCGCGCCGTCGTCGACCACGAGTGAGCCCTTCAGCCCCTTCTGCACGGCCATCCAATGGCGACGCGCCGACAACGGATCGCCGTGCGCGGCGATGTAGGTCCCCGCCGGCAGACCCTTCGCCACCGTGCTGAGCGTCTCGTCGTCCAGCCCCGACGCAATGACGGTCGGGATTCCATAGCGTCCGGCGCGCTCCGCGGCCTCGAGCTTCGTCACCATGCCACCCGTGGACTCCTTGGCTTTTTTCTCGAAGCAGAGCGCGCGTAGTTGGTCGACGCTGTCGGCGCGAGGGACGACGGTCGCCCCGGGGTCCACATCGGGGTCGCCCGTGAGAACCCCTGGAACGTCCGAGAGTAGCGCGAGGAAGTCCGCGTCCACCAGCGCGGCGGCGGCGGCGGCGAGGTTGTCGTTGTCTCCGACCACGATCTCGTCGACCGAGACCGTGTCGTTCTCGTTGACGATCGGCACGATGCCCGCCTGGAGGAGCGTATCGAGCGCCTGTCGTGCGGCCACGTAGCGACGTCGATCGGTGAGGCAGTCGTTCGTAAGGAGGACCTGCGCGACGTTCCTACCGACCGCGCCGAACGCCTCGGCCCACATAGCCATCAGGCGGCCCTGCCCGACCGCCGCCGCGGCCTGCCTGTCACTGATCTTCTTGGGTGGTACCTGGTGACCGAGCGCGCCGAATCCGGCGGCGACCGCACCGCTCGAGACGACGACGATCTGCACGCCTTCGGCGGACGCCACCGCACGCGCGATGGCGCTCATGCGCTTGGGGTCCAGCTCCAGTGACCCAGCGGTCAGGAGTCGACTCCCGAACTTGAGAACGACCCGGTCCGGAACCCCGCGCCTCCGCCGGGCGGCCAAGGCGGTCTCAGGGTGCGGGATTGTGTAATTATTCATCTCCCATGAATAACTAAATGCCAATCTCCTCGCCACCCTGCATGGCCCTCGCATTGGCCGCCCGGGTCGTGCACATTCGGGCGGTCCCGCCGCTCCATCACGCCCCACGCGCCTTGAGCCTACCCCTCGTCGTCCTCGCCGCCGGACTCTCCACCCGCTACGGGCGTCTGAAGCAGCTCGACCCACTCGGTCCGGGCGGTGAAGCGATCATGGACTTCAACGTGTTCGACGCGGCGCGTGCCGGGTTCGACAGCGTCACCTATGTGGTGCGACCCGAGATCCTCGACGACGTGCGGCGTCACGTCGACGGGATCTTGGGCGGTACGTTTCCGACCCACTTCGTTTGCCAGAGCCTCGATCGGCTTCCCGACGGCTTCCGTGCACCGCCCGAACGCGTGAAGCCATGGGGGACGGCCCACGCCGTCCTCACGGCGGCCGAGTCGGTCGGGGCCCCCTTGGCCGTGTGCAACGCCGACGACTTGTACGGTCCCGGAGCCTTCAAGCGCCTCCAGGCGTTCCTGTCGTCCGACCCGACCCCGACGGAGGCCGCGCTCGTCGGATACACGCTCGAGAAGACGTTATCCGGCGCCGGCGGGGTCGCACGGGGCGTGTGTGTCCTCGGGCGCGGCGACCATCTGGAGCGCATCACCGAAGTCCAGAATATCCGTCGCCACGACAGCTGGATCACCGGATCCACGACCGACGGCGACCCGGTCGAGCTGAGCGGGCAGGAGATGGTCTCCATGAACCTGTGGGGGTTCACGCAACCGGTGATCGACCTCCTTCAGCGGCAGTTTCGCCGCTTCCTCGAATACTGGGGCGCTGACACACGCGCCGAGTCGTTCCTGTCGACGACCGTAAACGCACAGATCCAGCTCGGTGCGACCCGGGTCAAGGTGTTGGCCGCGCCCGACAGCTGGTTCGGCATCACGCACGCGGCAGACCGGGATCGTTCAACGGCGATCCTCCGGGAGCGGGTCGCCGCTGGCGCGTACCCCGCGCGTCTCGCCGACGCCATGGCCCGCATCGGCGGGAGCTGAGTCCATGCAACTGACGTCACTCGATTGGATCGTGATCACGACCTACGGGGTTGTCGCCGTCGGGACTGGGCTCTACTTCGCCAGGCGAGCGGGCCGGGAGACGGGCGAGTTCTTCCTCGGCGGACGAACGATGCCGTGGTGGCTGCTCGGCACGTCGATGGTCGCGACGACGTTCTCCACCGATACGCCGAACCTGGTTACCGATTTGGTACGGTCGGGTGGAGTGAGTCAGAACTGGCTTTGGTGGGCCTTCGTCATCACGGGCATGTGCACCGTCTTCTTCTACGCGAAGATGTGGCGCCGGTCGGGGATCATGACCGACATCGGGTTCTACGAGCTGCGCTATTCGGGCAAACCAGCCGCATTCCTCCGCGGCTTTCGAGCCATCTACCTCGGGGTCTTCTTCAACTGCATGATCATGGCGACGGTCACCCTCGCCGCGATCAAGATCGGCGGTGTCCTGCTCGGTGCGTCGAAATACGAGGTCGTCCTCGCCGCGGGGACCGTCACGGCCCTCTACTCGGCCACGTCCGGGCTCTGGGGGGTCGTAGTCACCGACCTACTGCTGTTCGCGATCGCGATGATCGGGTCGTGCGCCGCCGCCTGGTACGCCTTGGCCCAGCCGGAGGTTGGCGGCATGGTCGGGCTCTTCACGCACCCTGCCGTCGAGGGGAAGCTCTCGCTCCTGCCCGACTTTTCCGACTGGAGGACGGCGACGACCGTCTTCATCATTCCCATCGCGGTTCAATGGTGGAGCACGTGGTACCCGGGCGCCGAGCCGGGTGGCGGCGGCTACGTCGCCCAGCGAATGCTCGCCGCGAGGAACGAGAGTCACGCGATGAAGGCAACGCTCTGGTTCAACATCGCGCACTACGCCCTCCGACCGTGGCCGTGGATCCTGGTCGCTCTCGCGTCCCTGGTCGTCTATCCCTCGTTGGAATCGATCCAGGCGGCGTTTCCGAACGTGGACCCGTCGATCGTCCGGAACGATCTAGCCTATCCGGCGATGCTGATCTTCTTGCCGTCCGGGCTGCTCGGACTCGTCGTGGCCTCGCTCGCCGCGGCGTACATGTCGACGGTCAGCACCCACCTGAATTGGGGTGCCTCCTACATCGTGGACGACGTGTATCGAAGGTTCGTGGCCCCGGGCCGTGACGAGGCCACCTACGTACGGGTCGGACGGATCGCCACGGTGGGGCTGATCGTCGCGGCGAGCGCACTCGCGCTTTGGCTCGAAAACGCGTTACAGGCATTCCAGATCCTGCTTCAGATCGGTGCGGGCACAGGTCTCGTCTTCTTGCTGCGATGGTTCTGGTGGCGCATCAACGCCTGGAGCGAACTCTCGGCGATGATTCTCTCGTTCTTCGTGGCCCTCTACTTCCAGTTCGGACACGGCGCACTGGGCTTCGACCCGGTCGATCCTTCGATTCAGCTCGTCTTCGGCGTGCTGGTCACGACCGCGGGGTGGGTCACGGTGACGTTCCTCACTCCTCCGGCTGCCGACGAGACGCTGGTTTCGTTCCATCGCTTGATCCGGCCCATGGGGTCGGGATGGGAGGGAGCCGGGCTGGGTCTGACGAGCGGGGAATCCGAGGACAATCCCTCGGCGGCATTCTTGGCGTGGTTCCTCGGGTGTGTCGTGGTCTACGGCGCGGTCCTCGGCACTGGTTACCTCTTGTACGGTCAACGGCTCCTCGCCGCCGTCTGCCTGGCGGCGGCGGCCGTCGCCACGGTGGCGTTGATCAGGACGCTGCCGAGAGTCGGTCTGACCTGAGGCGACTCAGGACTCGATCGCCCCGTAGCTCGCCCCTCGAGACGGAACCGCGACGAAGAGCCGGTCGTCGATCCGGTCGGCCAGGCCGCGCCGCTCGAAGTACTCGGCCACCAACGTCTCGAGTACGCTGCCGACGGTCCACCGGTCGGCGAGGGCGACGATGCACCCGCCGAAGCCCGCGCCCGTCAGCCGCGCCCCCGCGGCACCCCCTTCGCGAGCGACCGCCACCAACTCGTCGAGCTCGACCGAGCTGACGTGGAAGTCCGAGCGAAGCGAAGCATGCGATGCGTCCATGAGCGCACCGAAGCCCGTGACGTCCGCAGCGTACATGCGGTCGACCGCCTCCTCGACGCGGGCAGCCTCGGTAACCACGTGTCGGAATCGCCGGAGAAGGTTGCCCTGTAGGACCTGCTCGGCCGCCTCGACGAGGGTGCGCGGTTCCACCGCGCCCACAAGCCCCGGGTAGCTGGTGTAGAGCTTCTCGGTCATGTTCGTCGTCGCCACGTGACCAGCCACGATCCGAAACGCCTCGGCGCATTCGGCCCTTCGTGAATTGTACGCCGCCATCGCGGCCTTCGACTTCTCGGCGCGCTCTCCCGTGTCCGCAACGATGAAGCACCAGTCGTCGGGCACGTTCACGTGACGCAGCCGGAGCGGCGAGAAGGTGATCTTGGCAGCGCACCGGTCCCTCGCGCCCAGCGAGATCGCCTGATCCATGCCGCCGCCATGCGTGCCGACATACCGCTCGGCGTCGGCCATGACCACGGCGAACTCCCTCACCTCGGTCGGTACTTCATTGATATGGGCGAGCGCGAGGCCGACCGCGTTTACGATCGCGGACGACGACGAAAGCCCCGAAGCGACCGGAAGATCCGACGAGAGCACACCATCGAAGCCGCGCCAGATGGCGAATCGACGGGCGAGCTCGTTGGCGGCCGCCTTCGGGTAGTTCCCCCACGAGCCCTGCACGTACGGCTCGATCGCCGGACCGATCTCGAATTCCACGGGCGGGAACTCGTCGGAGACGTTGTACAGCGCGACCCGCTCGTCGTCCCGGGGCCGGAGCGCGATCCGCACCTCACGGTGCAGCGCCATGGGAAAGACCGGGAGGTCGTTGTAGTCGGTATGCTCCCCGATGAGGTTCACACGCCCCGGTGCGCGCGCGACGTGCGTCGGGGGTACGCCGAATCGGTCTTCGAAGGCCGCACCGAGACCCGAAGCCGCGGTCATCGCCGACGGGTGTTCAGCGGACAGAGGCCTGGATCTAGGCTCCGAGGAACTCGAGCCGAGGCCACTGCGCCCAGCGGCCGCGCGTGAAGTCCGGCACGTCGATCGGCCGTGACCGATTCTCGACCGACCACTCGGTGAGCGGGCAGATCACCGACAACATGGCCGCGTCGTACACGTTCATGTCGGTCGGCTTCCCTTCCCGCAGTGCCTTTACCAGCTGGTAGTCCTCGATGAAGTCCATGCCGCCGTGCCCAGCCCCGGCCGAACGGGCCTCCAATTCACGCCAGATCGGATGGTCGTACTCCTCACGCCACTGCATCCAATCGTCCCAGCGATGGTCCTCGCTCAGCCCTTCGACGTGGACCCGGTTCGGGTATCCCTGAAAGAGACCGTCGGTCCCCTGCACCATGTGGATGCGTGAATAGGGGCGCGGCAGATTCGTGTCGTGGCTCACGAAAATCGTGCGACCGCGCACGGTCTTGATCATCGTCGTGTTGACGTCGCCCTGCACGTACCGTTCAGACCGCTTCGGATGACCCTCGGGGTAGTGCTCCGCGGCCCACGCTTCGAGACCCCGCGCCGGGGTGCTCATGGAGACGAGATAGTCGAGCTGGTCGCCGCGGTTGATGTCCATGACGTTCGCCACCGGACCGAGGCCGTGCGTGGGGTAGAAGTTCCCTTCCCGTGTCATGGCATGAGCACGACGCCACAGACCTTCGTTACGGTCCTCGAATTTGATGGCCCGGAGATCATGCAGGTATCCGCATTCGGCGTGGAGGATCTCACCGAAGAGACCCTGCCTCGCCATGTTGAAGACCATCATCTCCGGGCGGTCGTAGTTGCAGTTCTCCATCATCACGCAGTGCTTCTCGAAGCGCTCCGCGTGCTCCACGAGCTGCCAGCAGTCCTCGACCGCGTAGGCCGCGGGAACCTCGGTCGCAGCGTGCTTGCCGTTCTCCATGGCGGAGAGACAGACCGGAACGTGCCACTCCCACGGCGTTGCCGTGAAGACGAGATCGAGCTCCTCCTCCTCGCACATGCGGACGAAGTCGCGCTCACCTCGCGTGTACAGGGTCGGTCGGCGTCTCCCATCGGTCTCGACCCACGCGGCGACCTCCTCGGCACGCGCCTCGTTGATGTCTCCGAGGGCCACGATCTCTACGCCCTCGATCCGGAGGAAGTTGCGGACGTGCGACCCGCCTTGGAGTCCCACACCGACGAAGCCGATGCGGACGACGTCGATCGGGTCGGCAGCGAAGGGACGCTCCGGCGCCGGACCCAGGTCGGGTCCTTCCCGGAGTCGGTCCGGCGCCTCCCCCGCGAGCTCCGTGAGCCCACCGGTCACCCCGAGACCCAACCCGGCGGCGCCGAGTTTCAGCAGGTCTCGTCGGTGCATCGGCGGGCGCTTCGGGTACGAATCGGACATGGGTGCTCCGTCGGGTGAACGGCGAGGAGCTAACCTGCGGCCTCGAGCCGGCGCGCTCAAGGACCAGGCGGAATTGCGCCCTCCCCGGGCACGATACGTCCCGTGACGCTCAGTGTCCCGGGCTTCGCCCTGCTGCGTCCTGCACTACCGCGGGCACCAGCGTCCGCAGCCCGTCCCACGCCCGCCTTTGAGAGAGACCAACCTCGGTGGCGATCCACTTGGCCCGCGCGGCCGAAAGGAGGCTCCGTACCAAGTCTGGAGACGAGATGTCCAGCTCGGAGAGGGTGTGGGCCTGCCATCGGTACGAGGCGAGCAGATCGGAGCCTGCCCGCTCCACGAAGAGCCTCGCCTCACGAGGAGTCAATCCGGCCTCTTTGACGACCCGCTCGGCGAGCTGATCGGCTCGCTCCTGCAGCACTCGTTCGAACACGTGCATCGGTGGTTTCTCCAAACGCTCACCCGCCGGTGCGGACGCCCCCCCGGACGTCGCTTCGGTCGAGCTGAACTCGGGGCGGTGACAAGGTGCAAGTAGCAGGCCACCGAACTGAACCCCACGGTACACACGGGGAACATATGTTTGCAATCCTGATCTTCCGCCTTGCCCGCCGAGGTCGGGAATCCGAAGTTGGCGACGGTCCGAACGCGACCCTCTCCCCCAAGGAGTCCCGCCGGTGATGCTCGACGCTTCGCTCATGCGAAGGAGCGATGCTCTTCAAGAGATGTTGCCCTTCGCTCGGGCGATCGTGCGGGATGGCGAGGTTACTGAAGTCGGGGCGAAGGGATTCCAGGCCTGGATCGAGCACAACCCCCACGTCGGGAGTTGAGCGCACCGTGAGTTCCGACATCGCTGGCTCTCGCACCGGCGAGCCGACGTTCGCGCGCGATCTCGGGCTTTTCGACGCGACGATGATCGGCGTCGGTGCCATGATTGGCGCCGGCATCTTCGTTCTGACAGGGATCGCAGCGGGCGAGTCCGGCCCGGCCTCGATTCTCGCGTTCGCGCTCAACGGCTTCGTCACGCTTCTGACGGCCTTCGCGTACGCGGAGCTCGCAGCGGCGATTCCGGAGGCGGGCGGCGGCTACGCCTTCGTCCGCCGCGCGTTTCCCGGAGTCGTCGGGTTCACGGCCGGCTGGATGCTGTGGTTCGCGTACACCGTGGCGTGCAGCCTCTACGCGCTCGGCTTCGCCGGGTACTTCTGGGAGTTCTTCCTCAAGTACCTACCGGGCCTCCCGGAGGTCGTGTTCAGTGTGGTCGGCGAGCACGGTGCGGGCCTCGTCGTGACCGTCGTCATTGCGACCACGTTCGTGCAGCTGAATGCGAAGGGCACCGAGGTAACGGGGATGGCGGAGAACGTCCTCACCGTGGCGAAGCTCATCATCCTCGGCGTCTTCGTAGCATATGGCCTGAAGGCTGTGGGTGTCGCCCCGCCAGAGCAGACGGCCCAGGCGTTCAACCCGTTCTTCCCGCAGGGATTCGGGGGCGTGATCGTCGCCATGGGCCTGACCTTCATCGCCTTCGAGGGCTACGACTTGATCGCCACGGTGGCGGAGGAGATCAAGGAACCGGAGAAGAACATTCCGCGCGCGACGTTCATCTCGCTCGGAATCACGGTCGTCATGTACCTCCTGATCCTCTTCGTCGCACTCGCTGCGGTGCGGCCGCCGGGTGGGCAACCGTCGTGGCAGTTCCTGGGCGAGTACGGGGAGACGGCGATCGTCCGCGCGGCGGAAGGCTTCATGCCCGCCTTCGGCGTCGCGGTGATCGTCTTTGGGGGGCTGCTCTCGACGATGTCGGCGCTGAACGCGACGATCTTGGCCTCTTCGCGGGTAGCCTTCTCCATGGGCCGCGATCGGTGGCTCCCCGACGCGATGGCCAAGATCCACCCTGAGCGTCGCACGCCCCACATCGCGATCATGGTGACCGGGGCGATCCTGTTGGCGATGGCGCTCACGCTGCCGATCGAGGCCGTGGGGTCGGCGGCGAGCCTGATCTTCCTTCTCACGTTTGCCCTCGTGAACCTCTCGCTCATCGTGCTTCGGAGGAAGGCGCCCCATCTGAAGCGTCGGTATCGCGTGCCGTTCTACCCAGTGGTACCGATTCTGGGTCTCGTGCTGAACGTCTTTTTGGCGCTCTACCAGTTCTCGTTTCAGCCGCTTGCGTGGTATGTCACGATCGGCTGGGTCATGGTCGGACTCATCCTCTACTACGGGTACTTCGAGAAGCGCGCGGCCGTGACGCAGCCACAGGTCCTGGAGCAGCCGGCCGCGGCCATCGAGCTGCTCAGGGGCACCGTGGTCGTGCCCCTGCACAACCCCGACCACGTCGGTACGCTGCTCGACTACGCGCGGCCGATCGCGGAGATCCGCGACAAGTCTCTGCTGGCCTACTCCGTGGTCGAGGTGCCCAGGCAGCTTCCGATCCATGAAGGACTCCGCTTCGCGCACCATCGTGAGGGCTTGTTGAAGTCGGCCCAGGAGATCGCAGCACAGCGGGGCTTCGACGTCGGCACGGACCTGGTCATCGCACACCGCGCCGCCGATGGGATCGTGGCGGGCGCCCGCCGGTTCGGGGCGGATTTCCTCTTCATGGGGTGGAAGGGGCACACGAATACCCGTGACCGAATCTTCGGAGAAGTTGCGGACCAGGTCATCCGCCAAGCGCCGTGTGACGTAGCACTGCTCAAGATCGCGAGCACGGAGCGTCCCAAGCGCTGCCTCTTCCCGACCGCCGGTGGGACACATGCGCGTCTCGCGGCCCAGGTCCTCAACGCGCTCGCACCCGCCTTCGGCATGGAGGTGACGACGTGTTACATCGTGCCGCCGGGCGCCACCGAACAGGCGAGGCGCGAAGCCGACACCTGGATCACCAAGACACTCGAGGAGATCGAGGTCACCGTGCCCGTCGAACGGAAGCTCATCGAAGCAAAGTCCATCGCTGGAGGCATCGCACTCGAGAGTCGCGATTACGACCTCGTGGTCCTCGGAGCCGCGCGCGAGCCGTTCTGGAGTCAGGTAGTGTTCGGTGAGATTCCGGAAAAGGTCGCGCGCTACTCACCCGCGTCGGTACTCGTGGTGAAGCGCTACGAGGGCCACGTCCGGTCGCTCTTGAAACGCGCGCTCGGCTGAGCCAACGTGCCGGCGGTCACCCGACGGCGCGCGCGGTCGGCTCGTCCGGCTAGTCGTCGAGCAGCTTCGGGGGCTCCTTCGTGTCCTTCACGCCGAGCGCGACGCCGGTGCCCACACCCGCTCCGATCGCAATGGCCGCGCCAGCCCCGATGAACGGAGCGACCGCGACGACGGGGGCCAAGAGCACCGTGGTCCCGACCCCCGCCCAGACCCCGAGCAGCGGCTTCTCGACGAGCGAAGTGTAGCGCAGCTTCCGACCCACGAAGTTACGCGACTTGATGTGGCCGTACACGCCCACGGCCCCGGCTACGATCAGCTCGATCATCTCTATCCTCCAAACCCTGCTCATGTCGACGTTCGGAATCGAACGTACGAGTCCGAACCAACGTAGTGGTCAATACTCCAAGACACTACGAAGCCGACGGGCCTCCGGTTCCGCTCGGAGGCCCATCGCCGTGCATCGGGACTCCGACCGCCCGGAACAGAGCCGTCGCGTGCGCCGGGACGTCCTCGAGGGTCATTTTCAGCCCCGCCCGCTCCGCGTGCTCGATCGTCTCGGCGAGGACGTACGCGCCCGAGAGGTCGATCCGGCCGAGGCCTCCGCATCGAATGACGACTTCGGTCACGTCGGGCTCCTCGGCGAGGCGGTCGAAGAGGAGATCCTCCATCGCCGGAGCCGAGGCGAACCAGAGCACGCCACTGGGCTCTACGACAAGCGTGGCCCCGTCCCGCTCCGCGGTCACGCGCGGCGTGAGCTCTCTCCACAGGTGCACGGCCGCCGAGAGCGCGACGCCGATCAGTACCGCGTGATCGATCTTCGGCGAGAGGACCAGCGTCGCTACGAACGTCACGTAGCCGACAAGCGCCTGGGGGCGCGACACCGTCCACAGCCGGAGCACGTCGAGCGGCTGGATGAGCTTCCAGATGGCCGCGATCACGATCCCCGAGAGGACCGATCGAGGCAGCGGCTCGAGGACCGATGCGAACGGTACGAAGCAAAGCACCGCCAACCCCGTGATCAACCCGCTCCACCGGCTCCTCGCTCCGGCGAGACGATTCACGCTGGTGCGGGAAAGGGAGCCTCCCACCGGAAGTCCTGCGGTGAGACCGGCCACGATGTTCGCCATGCCTTTGCTCAGGAACTCTCGGTCCGCGTTCCAGTGCTGACGCTCCTCGGACGCGAACACCCGAGAGATCGAGACGCCCTCCGCGAAGCCGATGACGGAGATGACGATTCCCGGCACGATGAGCGACGGCAACCGCGACCACGGAAGATCGACGGAGAACGGAGGCAAGCCCGAGGGGATCGTGCCCACCGTTCGTCCGTCGTAGCCGGTAAGCACGGAAAAGGCGAGGCCGCCGACCGCCGCGATCAGCACGCCGGGTACGAGCGGATGGATGCGCGCTCCCGCCACGACCGTCACGATGGTGAAGGCCGAGAGACCGATGGCCGTCCACTCCCAGCTGCTCGGGTTCGAGACGGCGAACCAGGCGCGCTGCAGGACCCCCTCGTCCACCGGCGCCGCGCTCCCGAGCGCTCCGGGCAGCTGAGAGGAGAGAATCAGGATCGCGGCCGCAGACAGGAATCCCTTCATCATCGAGTGAGACATGAAATACACGACCCAACCGGCCTTCAGAAATCCGACCGCGATCCGGGCAACGCCGACGACCAGCGCCAGCAGCGCCGCGAGCGCCGCGAATTCGGCCGTGCCCACGGGGGCGAGAGGCACGAGCGCACCGAAGGTGAGGAGACCGGTGAGCGCGACCGGCCCGGTCTGCAGGTACGGAGACGACGCCAGGAACGCGGCCGCGATGAGGGGCAGCGTCGCCGCGTACAGCCCGTGGTGCGGCGGAAGCCCGGCAAGCTCAGCGTAGGCCATCGATTGGGGAATCAGGATGAGCGCCACGCTCACTCCCGCGAGGACATCTCCTCGACCCAACTTGCCCGGTGGATCTTCCTTCATTGTTCGGATGACCCCTCCCCCCTTGGGACCGCGGCGGCCGTCGTGACGGTCGAGTGCTGACGCGCGAGGTCGTCCAAGAGCTCCGCGGTACGGTCCGCGCGATCCGCATGGAACCGGGCGGTCGCACCCAACCAGCCGACCCTCGCCGCGTGCAGCGCACCCTGTCTCCTCGACTCACGGGCGAGAGCCACGAGCACACCCGGGGCGTCCTGGGACAGGAGGCTCTCCATGGCATACCGCCGCTCCCCCGCTCGAAGCCCCAGATCGAGCTCCGAGGAGATCCTCGCGAGATCCGCGCGCGCAAGGAGGAGGCCAGAGCGGACCGGCGCGAGAAGCCCCGACAGGAACGCGGTGGCGCCCTCTTCGCGTGGATCGGGAAGCGTGGGAGCCTCGCGTAGATGAACGGGGAGCATGGTCGGATCGAACCCGGCCTCGGCGCCGTCCTCCACCTCTGTCCGGAATACATCGTCGAGCAGCCGAGCCCACGCACCGTAGAAGCCGCGCGAAAGCTCCGCGACCCGCTCCGCGAATTGGAAGAGCCACGGTGCCAAATGCTCGTGCAGGAGCGCGCCGCGACCGCTCCGGCGAAGCAGCGCGACCGCGTCTTCGGTCGGCGACGGGTTCTCGGCCAGTGTCGCGTACAGGCCGAGCAGGGCTGACAGATGATCGGGCTCTTCCGGCGCCTCGAGGCCCAGCGCCCGCCAGAAGCCCGCGACCCTCGCACGGGCCTCTCCACCCATCATGCCCTCTGGTCCGAGATGGACGGACGCGTACGGATAGAGCTGGAAGAGGAAGACGTCGGAGTAGTCGGCGGCAGACGGAACTCGGCTCAAACCCAAGGCGCGCGCGACGGCCTCGTGGGCTTCTGTCGGGGGCTCCGCGAGCACGGCGAGTCCTCGAATCGATTCAACGGGCCGCACCGAACCCGTCGAACCGTCAGACACCGGTCTTCACCGCCCCCGGCAGGTCGTACGCGCTCCGCTCGGGTCTCACGGGCCTGAGCATCCAGTACGGACGTCGCGTTCCGTCGGGTGAATGGTCGGGCGCAGAACGGGTCAGCTCCAGCCACTTCTCGTAGACCTGCCTCGACCTCGAGGTGTCGACCGCGACGTCACCGAACGCATCACCCGGCTCGGCCTTCCGCACACGCACCGCCTGGTGCCAACAATGCATGCCCGACACTGGATCGGGGTGCACGGCGTGCGTGAGGTTCTGGTGCACACCGACGTCGGTCCACCAGACCCTCATCGTGTCCGGGTCGGACGACGCGAAGGGACCCCCGCCGGCCTGTCGCGTCAGCGCCCAACCGGATCCATCCTGGTGCAGCGCGACCGTCATCATACCCAACCGCTGCCCCTCGTGACCGATCGGCTTCCAGCGGCCCATGTGGTGACTGCACGCCACCACGCCAGGGCGAATTCCCTCGGTGATCCACGCCTTCAATACGAAGTACCCGATCTCGGTCTCGACCCGAACCAGGTCACCGGTTCGCGCGATCTCCAGCCGCTTCGCGTCGGTCGGGTGGATCCAGAGCGGATTGGTGTGCGCGATCTCGTCGAGCCACTTCGCGTTCGCGCTCCTGGTATGGATCTGGACCGGAACGCGGAAGGTGCTCAGAAGCGGCATCTGGTCAGAGTCGAGATTCTGGCGATGTACATGACTCTTCACGTACGTCGGGATGGAGAGCTCCGGCCATCCCCAATCTCGAAGCGTACGCGACCAGAATTCCAGCTTGCCCGTGGGCGTCGGCCACCCGCGGACGATCTCGCCGTCCACGCGCACTCCGACCCGCCGACGTCCTTCCGCGTCCGGATCGATCTTGGTACCTCCGGGCGCCTTCGGGCTCGGCGGTACCGGAGCGCGTGTGTACACTCGGCCGGCCTCGTCCACCCGGATGTCTTCGAGCTCCGCGTCGGTGATCCGCTGCTCGTGAACCTGGCCGACTTTCTTTGTGATCTCGAAGGCTCCGTAGCGCCGCATGTACTCGAGCGGCGTGATCCCTTGCGCAGCCGCGGCATCGGGGAGACCGGGCACGGAGTTCTCGAAGATCCAACCGTAGTACTCGTCCACGGTCATCTTCTCGCCCGGACGGGCAATCGACTCGAAAAACCGCCGGATTCCGAGGGAGCCGTCCGGGTCGATCCGCCAGGTGAGCTCGATCCAGAACTCGTTCTCCTCCCAGACCTCGCCGGGATTGACCTCGCGGGTGTCTGTCACTCGCTCGCCGAGCCGCTCGCGGGCAGCGCGCAACACTGGCTGGCGGAAACCGATCCACTGCCCGTCGTACTGCTCGTACGTGGTCAGGTCGTGGCGCTCCGACCCGTGCCCCATGGGCAGGACGTAGTCGGCGAAATAGGCGGTCTCGTTCCACGTCGGGGTCATGGCGACGTGCTGACCGATCCGCTTGTCGTCAGTCAGCATCTCGATCCAGCTGAAGCCGTCGGGGTTCGTCCACACCGGGTTGTAGACCCGTGTGAAATAGACGTCGACGAACGCGTCCTGATCCCGCATGAGATGCGGCATGAGGAACGACATCTCCATCAGCCCGAGCGGATACTCCTTCGGCCACAACACCTCATTCCACTTCCGCGGATGCTGGTGAGGAAGGCGCGGTGGCTTCGGTGAGAACTTGTTCCAGGAATTGGGGAACGTACCCCCCTCGGTGGCGAGCGCGCCGAGCAGCGCGTTGAGGAGGGTGAGCGTCCGAGCGACCTGCCAGCCGCCCAGATTGCCGGAGCCGGCGCTACGCCAGTTGTGCGTCGCCAGCCGAGTCCCCGCCGTGGCGATCGTCTCGGCCACGGAGCGCAATATACTCGCCTCTATACCCGACTCGCCGGCCGCATGATCGAACGTATACGTGGCGTAGAGCTCGCGGAGGACGGCCTCGAACCGCTCGAAATCCGCGTCATGCTCGCCATGCACCTCCTGCATGTACTCCTGCCAATTCCACCAGCGTCGCACGAACCCACGGTCGTAACGCCCTTCGTTGATGAGCCAGTTCGCGATCGCGAGGAAGATCGCGGGCTCGGACCCCGGGTAGGGGACAGCCAATGATCCGCGTGGGTGGCCGTGTTCGACAGCCTCGTGTCGAGCACCACCAGCTTGGCGCCGTTCTTCTTCCCCTCGATGATGCGCTGGGCATGAGGGTTGAAGTAATGACCGGTCTCGAGGTGACTGCTCACGAGAACGATGACCTTCGCGTTCGCGTGGTCCGGACTGGGTCGATCCATCCCCATCCACCAATGGTAGCCGGCGCGCGCACCGGACGAGCACACGTTGGTGTGCGAGTTGTGCCCGTCGACCCCCCATGCGGCGAGCATCCGGGTGGTGAAACCGTCCTCGCCCGGACGTCCCACGTGGTACATGACCTGCTCGTGGCGCTCCTCTTCGAGACAGGCACGGATACGTGACGCGATGTCGTCGAGCGCCACGTCCCAGCTGACTCGCTCCCACTTCCCCTCGCCCCGGGCTCCGGCACGTTTCAGCGGATACAGAATCCGGTCGGGGTCGGTGATCTGGTTGAGCGTCGCCGGCCCCTTCGCGCAGTTTCGGCCGCGGGACCCCGGATGCTCCGGATTCCCCTCGAACTTGCGCACCTGAAGGGTCTCGCGGTCGACGTACGCCAGGAGTCCACACGAGGACTCGCAGTTGAAGCACGTCGTCGGCACGAGCATGTACCGCCTTTCGACCCTCTTCGGCCACGACTTCGAGTCCAGCTCGACCCAGTCGTGCCACCGTTCCTTAGGGGGAAACGCCGCGAGATGAATGCGACTCGCGCCCGGGAAGAAAGTCTCACCCCGCGCCTCCACTTCTGCGCGGGCCGCCGAGACACGGCGCTCGAGATCGTCGATGCTCATGCGAGGGGTACCGACTGGCCCGCCTGGACGAAGGCGTGCTCGTAAAAGAGGAGGCCGACCAGGCCGGCTCCCGCCGCGATCGACGGTGACGTCGCCCCGAAGACCAGGCCGAGGAGGCAGAGCGCGGCGCCGACCCAGAAGAAGTGACCCCACGCGCCCCACGTCATCGAACGGGCCGCGAGCGCAGCGTGCGCGGTCGGGTGACCCATGGATGCCTCCCCGAGAATCAAGGCGAGGTGCGCCGCGATGGACAGCCGAAAGCACACCACGACGGAAGCCGGAAGTTCCGGGCCCGCCGTCGCCAGCATGATCACGGCGCTCCCGGCCACGAGCGCTTGGACGAGGAGGTGCGCGGGGAGGAGTGGACTCTGCCAGAGGTCTCGGGCCCGCGCCTGCGCGAAGAGGTACGCCGTATACATCGCGGTCATTGCGGCCAAGGGACCACCGAGCCAGCCGAGCAAGGGCGTGATCTGACCCCGACCGAGTAGGGAGGCGGCGAGGTGGGCTGCCAAAACGCCCCCGTACGCTGTGATGATGAAGCCACCTCGTACGAGCCAGCTGCGCCACTGCGGCTTGAAGAGGACCATCCAGAATCGTTCGGGGTGCTCGAGATCCCACACCAGGAGCACCCCCGTCAGCGCGAGTCCCGCCAAGGCGAGAACCGGCGCCTGGATGCCCCAGAGCGTCGTGGTGAGCGGCAGGAGCCCCAGCGCCCCGAGCAAGAGCGGTACGAGGTAGGCACCGGCCGCGATCGATTTCGTGAACGTGTACGCGCTCACCCGCCAATCCCATGGAGCACGATGCGGCACATCGTAGCTCAGTACGGCCGCGGCGGAGTTGTTCCAGGAACCGGGGTGTCCGGACGGCACCTGATGGCTCACGTCGCCCTGCTCGCTCCACATGAAGAGCCCACCATCCGGACGCCGGGCGGCCAGCGGATCGAGCGTGACCTGATCCGCGCCCTTGTAGAACAACTTTGGGCGGGTCTCTTTCTCGGGCCGCCTGACTGT
>Ga0224512_10000688_pt1 | contig 34795 bp, 16 predicted proteins | sample SF_May12_sed_USG_4_FD_169103 | JGI IMG/M metagenome (GOLD analysis project Ga0224512, IMG submission 169103) | Sediment microbial communities from San Francisco Bay, California, United States - SF_May12_sed_USGS_13 | ecosystem: Environmental > Aquatic > Marine > Sediment | place: USA... | reverse complement strand
GTTCTGGAGGATGTCGCTCGCTTCGAGCCGGAGTCGATGCACCTCTTGCTCGAGCTCTTCGCGTTCGGCACCCATCACCCGCACGCGGCTCGCGATCAGTCCCGTGGCCATGAACACCGCCACGAACACGGCAATCTGGAGCCAGACCACGAGCGAGAGCTGGACGGGTTGCCACCAGACAATGTCCGCGAGGTAGAGCAGGATCGCGAGGCTGGTGACCAGGAGGCTGGACGCCAGCGGCATCAGCACGGCACTCACCGCGATCACCAGGATGTACAGCGCCGGGAACTGGCTGTCCGGCCCTTCGGTGACGTGGACGACCGTCGTGACGAGGGCCAGGTCGAACAGCGCTTGCGCGTAGAGGAAGGTGAGGTTGGGCTCGGATCCGCGGATGTGGGTGTGCCAGACCGACAGCCCACTGGCGATCACGCTGGCGATCGCGGCCACCGCCAGGATGACGATTGTCTCGGGCGGGACGGCTCTGAAGGAGAAAGCAGCTGCGACGAAGACCACGATCGCTACGGCGACGCGGCCCAAATAGATCCACCCCAGCAAGTCCCGTGGCCAGTTGGCGCCAACCATCGGCGCGACGGCGGCTCGCGGCTGACCCGTGCCCCCCGAGCGTTGCATACGGCAAGTATCCTGAACCCCTTCGCAAAATGCAACACCTGGACCGCTGGCCTGGCGGTGGTGAGCCTCCCGCGACGGTCAGGACTCCGGGATCTCGCGGCGCAGGTGTGGGCAGTATTGCGGGCGCGGCGTGACGCAAACAGGCTCCGGCGCTGCAGCACCGGAGCCCGTTGTGGGGGACGCGGATGGTCCTACCCGATCACGTTCACCATATCGAAGATCGGCAGGTACATCGAAACGATCATGCCGCCGACCACCACACCCAGCACCACGATCATGATCGGCTCCATGAGCGAGAGCAGGGCACTGACGGCGGCGTCGACCTCGTCATCGTAGAAGTCCGCGATCTTCGTCAGCATCTCGTCCAGCCCGCCGGTCGCCTCACCGACCGCGATCATGGACGTCACCATCGGCGGGAACACCTTGGACTTCTCGAGCGGGCCTGCCACGGTCTCACCGCCGGCAATCGAGCCTCGGGACTCCATGACGGCGTCGTGGATCACCCGGTTCCCGGCCGTCCTGGCCGTGATCTCGAGGCCGTCGAGAATCGACACGCCCGACGAGAGGAGCGTTCCGAGCGTGCGCGTGAACCGCGAGACGGCGGACTTCCGGAGCAGGTCTCCGATCACCGGCATGCTGAGGAGCAATCGGTCGATGTTCAGTTTGCCGCCATCGGTCTGGTAGTATTGCCGGGTTCCCCAGGCGAGCGCGATCCCGCCCAAGATCATCGCCCACCAATACTGGGTGAGCATCCCGCTGAGCCAGATCACCAGGCGGGTCGGCGCCGGGAGGGGAACGTTGGCCTCACGGAACATCTGCTCGAACGTCGGAATGACGAAGAGGAGCAGTACGATGACCGCCATGCCCGCCACGGAGAAGATGACCGCGGGGTAGATCGCCGCGCCCTTCACCTTGCGAACGATCGCGTCGTTCTTCTCGAGGAACGTGGCGAGACGCAGCAGAATGGTGTCCAGGATACCGCCCGCCTCACCGGCCGCGACCATGTTCACGTAGAGGGCGGTGAACGCGTTACGGTGCTTGTCCAAGGCATCGGCGAGGGTCTGACCGCTCTCGACGTCGTAGAGCACCTGCTTCGTCGTGCTGGCAAGCGCCTTGTTTTCCGTCTGTTGCGCCAGGATGTCCAGCGACTGCACCAACGGAAGTCCCGCGTTGATCATCGTCGCGAATTGCCGCGTGAACACGACGATGTCGCGCGTCGGAACGCGGACGGCGCGCCGCTTCTTCTGGCGCTCGCGAACCCGCACCACCATGAGCCGGTTCTTCCGCAAGTGCTCCCGAACGGCGTCCATCGACGGGAGGTCGACGGTTCCGGTGGTTTCGTCGCCGGAGACTGTGCGGGCAGTGTACTCGTAGGTTGGCATAAACTCTTCTCCGCGGGATTAGCGCCGGCTGGTGGCCGCGCGGCCGGAGCGCTCTTCACCCGGCAGCGGCTCGCCAATCGCGCGCAGGAACTCGTTCTGATCCGGAGCGACCCGGAGGCACTCCTCCATCGACACCTCTCGGGACGTGTACAGCTGATGCAGCGAGTCCGTCAGCGTCTGCATACCGTGCTTCTTGCCGGCCTGAAGCGAGGATTGGATCTGGTGCACCTTGTCGTCCCGGATCAGCGCACGAATCGCCGGGGTCGCGACCATGATCTCACACGCCATGATCCTGCCCTTGCCGGACACCTTGGGCAACAGCAGCTGCGTCACCACCCCCTCCAACACGAACGCGAGCTGCGCCCGCACCTGTGACTGCTGGTGCGAGGGAAAGACGTCGATGATCCGGTTGATCGTCTCGGCGGCCGAGTTGGTGTGGAGCGTCGCGAAGGCCAGGTGACCAGTCTCCGCAATGGTCAGCGCCGCCGAGATCGTCTCCAGATCGCGCATCTCGCCGACCAACACGATATCCGGATCCTGCCGCAGTGCGTACTTGAGCGCGTTGGCAAAGGACTGCGTATCGGTCCCGACTTCACGCTGATTGACGATGCAGCCCTGATGGCGGTGAATGAACTCGATCGGATCCTCGACGGTGATGATGTGACCGCGGCGCTCCTTGTTGACCTTGTCGATCATTGCCGCGAGCGTCGTGGACTTGCCCGACCCGGTCGGGCCGGTGACCAGCACCAGGCCGCGGGGGCGCTCGGCCAGCTTCTCCATCACTGCCGGGAGGCCGAGGTCCTCGAAGGTCCGCACGTTGAACGGGATCTGTCGAATCACCATGGAAACGCAGCCGCGCTGCTTGAAGCAGTTACCGCGGAACCGCGCCAGGTTCTGGATCCCGAACGAGAAGTCCAACTCGTCCTCGGTCTCGAATCGCTTCTTCTGGTTTTCGGTCAGCACCGAATACGCCAGCGTCAGCGTGTCTTTCGGTGTCAGGTTCCGATCGGTACGGGAGTTGGTGATGTCACCGTCCACCCGCAGCTTGGGCCGCTCGCCCGCCGTCACGTGCAGATCGGACGCGTCCCGCTCGATCATCTCCTCGAGCAACTGACGCAGGTTCAGGGTCTCGCCGCTTCTGGCCTCGTCAATCATGAACTACTCCGCCGCCGTCTCCTTGACGACTTCCTCAAGTGTGGTCACGCCCTTGCGGATCTTCTGCATCCCGTCCACCCGCAGGGTCAGCATTCCCTCTTTCACGGCCTGGTTCCGGAGTTCCTCGGTTGACCCGCCCCGTAGGATCATTCGGCGCACCTCGGGAGACATGGCCATGACCTCGTAGAGCCCCTGGCGGCCCTTGTACCCGGTGTCGCCACAAGCATCGCACCCTGCGCCCTTGTAGAATGTGATCCCCGTCGCTTCCCTCTCGGAGATCCCGAGGACGGACAGCTCTTCCGGCGAATACTGGTGCTCCTGCTTGCAGGACTCACAGATCCGCCGCACCAGCCGCTGGGCGACGATCAGATTGATCGCGCTGGCGACGTTGAACGGCTCGATCCCCATGTCCACCATGCGGGTGACCGTCGACGGCGCGTCGTTCGTGTGCAGGGTCGAGAGCACGAGGTGTCCGGTAAGCGCCGCCTTGATGGCGATACTGCCGGTCTCCAGGTCGCGGACCTCGCCGACCATGATGATGTTCGGATCCTGACGCAGGAATGCCCGCAGGGCGGCGGCGAACGTCATCCCGATGTCGGTACGCACCAAGACCTGGTTGATGCCGTGGATATTGTACTCCACGGGATCCTCCGCGGTCATGATGTTCACCTCCATCGTGTTGATCCGGGACAACGCGGAGTAGAGCGTGGTTGTCTTCCCGGACCCGGTGGGGCCCGTCACCAGGACCATCCCATATGGGTTGAGGATGGCCCGCATCAGATCCTTCTCCGCCTTCGGCTCGAACCCGAACTTCTGGAGATCGAGCGTCAGGTTGCCCTTGTCGAGGATTCGGAGGACGATCTTCTCGCCGTGGATGACCGGCAGCGTCGAGACCCGGAAATCGATCACCCGGCTGCCCATCTTCAGCTTGATGCGGCCATCCTGCGGCACGCGACGTTCGGCGATGTTCAGGTTGGACATGATCTTGACGCGCGACGTCAGCGCCGCCCTCAGCTTGACGGGCGGCTTCATCACCTCCAACAGCGCGCCGTCGACCCGATACCGCACCCGGATCTCCTTCTCGAACGGCTCGATGTGGATGTCACTCGCGCCGCGCCGCACCGCGTCGGTCAGGATCCCGTTGATCAGCTTCACGACCGGAGCGTCGTCGGCGACCTGGGTCGGCGCATCCTCGTCCTGTTCCTCCTCGATGACCTCGAGATCCTCATCCTCCATGTCCTTGAGCAGGGTCTCGAGCTGCGCGTCCGTTTGCTCGTAGTACCGCTCGATGGCCGTTCGGAGGGTGAACTCCCCGGCGATGACGGGAAAAATGTCGAACCGCGTGACGAACTTGAGATCTTCGATCACCGCCACGTTGGTCGGCTCCGCCATGGCTACGGTGAGCGTGCGACCCTCCCGCTTGAGGGGCAGGACGTCATGCTTCACCGCGATCTCCGCCGGAATGAGCTTGATGATCTTGGGGTCGACTTCGAACCGGGACAGGTCGACGGCGGGAATCCGATACTGCCGGGCGAGCATCTTGGTGATCTCGAGTTCCTGGATCAACCCGAGCTTCACCAACACGTAGCCCAGGCGCATCCCGGTCCGGCGCTGCTCCTCGAGCGCGCCCAGGAGCTGCTCACGTGTCAGGAGGCCCTCGCGGACGAGCAACTCGCCCAATCGCTCTACGCCTGCTGCTGCTGTGGCCATGCCCGCCCGATGAAAGTGAATCGAGGAGTGGTCAACTCGTTAATACACAACGACGTAAGGTTATGAGGACCTCCCTGAGTGTCAAGGGATTTGGACACTATTTCGTAGCCGCTCAATGATCTGCGGGCCGATGCCGGGCACACGCTGGAGGTCCTCCAGGCGTCGGTACGGGCCCCGCCGACCACGATCCGCGACAATTTCCGCAGCCCGCACCGGGCCAATGCCCGGGAGGGTTTCCAGCTCCCGTTGCGTGGCCGTATTGACCCGGACCCGCCCGCGCGGCTCGGAACCGTGATGGGTCGATCGACCCGAAAACGTGGCGTGCGGCCGCACGGTCTCCACCAGCCCCGGCCCGATCCCCGGCACGCGCTCCAACTGGTCCAGTGTGCCAAAGGCCCCGCGTGCATCCCGATCGGCAACGATGCGAGCGGCCAAACCGGCCCCGATGCGCGGCAGCCGGGTGAGGTCCTCGGCGCTGGCCACGTCGACGTCGATCCGTTCACCCGGACCCAGGGGCCGCGCAAGGCGCGCCGCGCGGGCCGCCAGCGAGTCGCGCATCGGTCGCGACGAATCGACCGCACCGTACGCGATCGCCCCCGCAGGCTGCGACCCGCCAACCGCGAGCCGGACCAGCATGCCGGCGAGCGCGAGGCCCAGGAGCAGCATCGCCGCGCGGCGATCGTCCGCTGTCGCCATGCTGCGGACGCTGCACCGGTCGCGTTCGCACCTCAACCCAAATCGTCGCGCGGCGGATCCGAACGCATCGGTGCCGTGTACCGATGGGAACGAGTGACTCGCTAGCGAAGGAGGGCCAGCGCTACTTCTCCGACGATCTGCAGGCTCTCCGCACTCACCTTGTCGAGCGTGTCATCGGTTGTGTGCCAATACGAGTTGTCCCGACCGCCGTAGTCGAAGTCGATGACGTCGATCGCACGAACGCCGACTTCCTGGAGCGGCACGTGGTCGTCGATCACGGTGTGGCGCACCGAAGACCGGAAGGCGCGCCCGTACCCCAAGTCGGCAGCACGGCTCCACACCCGTTCTACGACCTCCGGAGCCTCCGCCACCGAGTAGCTCTCCTGATACAGATCCAAGTCGCGGTCGCCGATCATGTCCCACACGACCGCGAAGAGCGGCAACGCTGCCCGGTCGAGGGATGCCGCGTAGTGTCGTGACCCGAGTAGGACGTCGCGGTTGTCGCTGAAGTCGCCGTAGTCCTCGCCATCCACGAACACGAGGTCCACGCCGAACGCCGGCGGCTCCCGCTCGAGCGCATCCGCGACGCCCAGGAGGAGCGCCACGCCAGATGCACCGTCATTCGCCCCAGGGAGCGGCTCCCGCTGCGCAGCGAGATTGGCGCTGCGGTCGGCCCGCGGCCGCGTGTCCCAGTGCGCCACGTAGAGCACCCGCTCCGGAAGTGTCGGCCGGAATCGCCCGATGAAGTTCCGCAGTCGCAGCGTGTCGCCGGCCATCGTGACGTGGGTGAATTCCTGCACCTCGACCGAATCAGCGCTCGCCCGGAGCTGTGCGAGAATCCAGTCGCCCGCCTGCCGATGTCCCTCGGTGTTGGGGATCCTGGGGCCGAACGCCAGCTGCGTCTCGACGTAGCGGAGCGCAGCGGCGCCGTCGAATTGGGGTCGATCGAAACTACTGCCACCGCAGGCGGCTGCCGCCGCCATGACCGCTCCAACCACGCGTCTCATCGGACCTGCCCTGCCTGCAAGGTGAGCTCGCCGAATACCGTGAACACGATCTGATTCAGTCCCTGCGAGAGATGCCGTTGCTCACTTCGAATGTAGCTGAAGGTCAGTCCGCCGCGCACCGTCGAGCTGAAGCCCGTATCGAGCCGGAAGTCGAGTTGCTTGCGGCGACTGTCGGAGACGGTGCGGCACTCGTCGGAATCGGTGCGCAACAGACACACCGAAAGCACCGACGCGCTGTACGCGAGGGTGGTCTGGATGCGGTTGCGCATCCGCACGAGGCTGCTTGGTGGACGGAAGGCAAAATTCAGCGTCGTGGCCCACTCCTGACGGTCGCTCTCCGTTCGATTCCCCGAGGTGACGGCTTCGGAGGTCGCCAGCGTGATCCGGGTGGACGTAGTGATGCCCGACCACCATCCGACGGTGAGCGAAGGCGTGAAGAGCTTGGTGTTGTTCTCCGTTCGAAACGGGGCGGCCCCGGCGCTGCCGGCGAGCTCGCCGAGCGATGGCTGGATGCGAGAGCTCTCCTGTACCCGATACTGCGCCTGCGCCGTCACCGACGACAGCACGCGGCGCACGGACCCCGGCGGCGTATACCCCCAGGTCAGACTGATCGACGGCCATTCCCGTGTGAGCTGCTGCAGCTGGGTCTGATCATCGCCACGGCGCTGCCAGTTGGTGTTGACGATGTCGCGGAAGCTCACCCGCACCTGTGCTGAGAGCGGCAGTCGGGCGCCACCGGACACGACCGTGGTTCTGGTCTCGCCGGCCGATGTCGCCAGCTCGCCCTCCTGACTGCGGAACTCATCGAGACCGCCCCAGGCGAGATGGTACCGCAGGTCCGCCGTGAACGGTACGCGGTCGTATCCCGACCGGAGATCGGTCGCATAGGAGAGGTCCGTGGGCAGGAGTCCGCCGAAGAGCTTCGTCACGACGCTCGAATCTCCCGCGATGCCCCGGACCAGGCGGGCCAGGTCGACGGCCGCGCCCCACTCCTGCCGCCGGGAGTTGGCAATCGTTTCCGGCACACGGAACGCCCCGGCCGAATCGCCCTCGATCCGGACCGCGTCGGACCGACTCGGGTTCCGATGGAAGTTGAAACCCGTCGTCCAGATGAGCCGTGGCCGGAGCCACGAACTGACCGGCGGCGCAAAGCTCAGGGCGGTCGACAAGGTGCGGTCCCGCTCGAACCCGACGTCCGTTCCGGCCAGTTGTCGCCGCTCCAGCCCGAGCAGCCTGCCGATCGTGGTCGAGTCACCGTAGTCCTGAAGGTCGCGCGTGCTGGAGTAGTTCACGGACAGCGAGACCGACGAGTAGGGCCTGAATTCCACGCCCGCCGCGCTGCGCCAGAGATGCACGATGCTTTGGAGCGGACGGAGCGCCGAATCGGAGGCGAGCTCGACCGGTACCCGGTACACGAAGCGCTCCGCCACGTTGTGCGTGAGCGTGGAGCTGAACGAGACCTGCGTTGGGTTCCAGCGCAGGCGGGAGGTTCGCAGTCCTTTGCCGAACTCGCTGTTCTTGATCCAGTCGGGCAGGGCGTTGACCAGGTTGATCAAGAAGCGCGGCGCCCCACCCACGCTTTGCGGCCCCGCCGTGTTGCCGTACTGGAGTCGGTACAGCCGGTTCCGGCTGGTCACCGCGTTCAATGATCCGACGTTCTCGGTATTCTCCCGGCTCATCGCGAACGACCACGGGTCCACGAACGTCCGTTGGAAGAATCCCTGCCCTCGGCGAACGCGACGAATGCTGAGGCTGAGCAGGGTGCCGGAGCCCTGCGGCCGCCGGAGCCCCGGTAGCGCGTCGGCCCGAAGGTCGGTGCGATTCACGTAAAACGGGTCGGCGGAGGTGCGCTGGTACCGGAACGTGAGCGGGATCTGCAGTCCCCACGACTCGGGGAGGAACTTGTCGATCCTGAGTAGCGTCCCGATTCTGGTCGCAGCGTCCTTTACGTAGAGCGGATTCTCGCCGAGCTGGCGGAACTTGTCGTCCCGGCGGGTGAGCGACAGGTTCACCTCCGCCACATCCGCGGCCGACAGTCGGACATCCAGTGCGGCCGCTACGCCCCGGTCATCGATCACGCCAACCAGACGGATGTCGTCGACCCACAGCTCCGCCTCGTCGATCACCACCGTTTCCTGCACGCGTATCAGGCCCACCGCCACCTCCGACACGGCGGCGAGGTTGGGCGGAGAGGTGGCCGGATCGCGCACGTGGACCAGGTACGGGCCATCACAACCGACGTACGCCGTGCTGTCCCCGCCGCAGGCCGCGGCACCCGACGGGGGCTCGCCCCGGAGCCATGCCGACTCCACCTGGCCTCGGAGCGCGAGCCATCGCGCGAGGTCTACGACCACCTCGGGCTCCCAGGTATCGGTGCGCGCCGGCGCGCGATAGAGATAGAAGTTGTGCTCGTCGCGGCCCACCTTGATATAGAAGCCGAGGTCCCCCTCGTTCCAGCCCGAGCCACGACCACGCGCCCACACCCTGAGCTGTCCATAGTTGAGGAAGTTGCGGTCGGCTTCACCGGTGAACCGGATGAACGCCTCCGCCCGCTCGCCGTTTGCGAGGCCGGAGGCGAGGAGACGAAGCGACTTCTCGTTGATCTGTACCGTCCCCACACCGAGTCCCGCGTCGGCGCTGGCCGGCAGGTTGGTCACCCCGGGCGGGGGAACATAGCCCAGGTCCGTGTTTTCCGTGGTCACGATGGAGGCGACGACTTCGCCGCGCGGCACGCCGATGCTGCCGGACAGCCCGGGGATGGGCGTGTCGGCCCGCTTGACCCAGGGTGCCCCGACTAGGCGCATCCGGGCCAGGGCGAGCCAGATCTCCTTCTCGGCCCCGGGCGCACCCTGATCCGGCGACACCATCGTGATCCGCATGGCCTCTACCTGGCGCAGATTGGGCCGCCCCACGTTCACCGTGTCGGTGCGGAACGGGATGCGGTACAGCCGCCAGGTGAGGGTGCGGCCCGCGCCATCCAAATGACTTACACCGTCCCGGACGAAGAACGCATCACTCCCGATCGGGAACACGTACCGGGTAAACTCCTCGGTCGACCGCCCCACGTTCCGATCGAGCCGATTGTCACCGTCGAGATCCTCGGTATCGAGAAAGCCGTTGCCGCGCGTGCAGCGCGCCTCCAAATCGCCCAGCGGGAATGCCACGAAGCCGCCCAGGCCGCGCAGATCACAGCGCGACACGCGTTCCAACACGGCGCCCGACACCTCGTCGACGATGCTGTCCGGGCGGTCACCGAGGATGCCCAGATCGTCCAGCCGCGCATTGAAGACGTTGGTCAGCGAGTCCTTCTCCGAATCCAAGCGGTCGAGACCCACGAACTGCAATCCGCTAAACGTCGTGTCCGCTCCGTTCACGCGAAACGACTGGGGGGCGAGCGCAACCGCATCTTCGAACACCTTGCCGAAGTCCAACACGAGATAGGCGTTCTCGGCCCTTGCCGAACGCAGCGCGTCCTCGAGCACCCAGAACTCGAGGAATTCCACACGCGAAAGATCGACGCCCAGCCCGGACCCTCCGCCCAGTGGCTGCGTGATACTGCGCCAACGCGGGCCCGACGTGTGCGGACGCACCCACCGCGGCTGCCCGGTGAGGGGATCGGGGTACCCACCCACCGTATCGGGCTTGAGGGACAGCCAGAGCAGCGTCTCGAGATTGAACCCCGCGCCGACGAGCGCGATGGTCGAGTCGATGTCGCGCGGCCGGAATTGCAGCGCGCCGGCCCCGCTCTGTATGAGGTTCTGCCAGACCAGCGGGACCGCGTCGTCCGGCGCGAACTCTCCAAGCAGCCCCAGGTAAGTGGCCGGAAGCCCGATGCCCGACGACGACCGGCTGCCCAGCTGGAAGAGCCGCTCGGTGAGCGGAATGGCGAACGCGGATTCGCGGTCGAAATCCTCGATGTAGGCCGACCCGGTGCGGTTCGCGTTTGGGGCCGACATCGCGATCTCGCCGTTGATCTGGAGATTGGACGGCACCGACGTGTTGATGAACGGCAGGCCGTCCAGTGCCCGCGTGAGCGCGTCCGACCGGAAGGAGAGGTCGGCGCTGATTCCCCCGATGAATCCGGCCTCGGGTTCGAATCCAAGCGTGGGGCGCGTGCTGATGGTGCGCTCCCGCTGGAAGATGCCGACCGCGCTGATGGACCCTACGCTCCGCAAGTCGTACGTGGTGGAGAACCCCATCAGCGTCTTCGGCGCTTCGTCGAACAGCTGGTTTTCTTCGAACTCCGCCCGAACCCGAGAGACACCCGGGAACAGCCCATCCGGATTGAGAAAGGTGACCTGCCCCAATCCGTAGTCGATCTCGTAGTCGCGACCGCGGATCAACAGGCGATCGCCCACGTAGAGGCGCTCGCTCCCCGACCGCACCTGAATGGTGCCCAGACTCAGCGCAGATCGACTTCCCGCGCCCGTGGCCTCGTACCGGATGTGCAGCGCCGCCTTCGGTGCCGGCCCCTGCGTGCGAAGCAGATAGGTCGGGGTGCGATAGAGCGAATCGTTGCGCTCCCCAGCCTGGAGCCGCGCGCTGTCGGCAAAGGGCTGGAGGTGCGGGAAGACCACGAACAGCTCGCGCACCGGCGCGCCGCCCCCGGGATCCCGGAGACGCGGGAACACGCGGTTGAACTCGTCCACCGCCGTGGCGTCGGTCGACGTGGCCAGTCCGAGACGGGAAAGATAGGTGCCAACGGCATCGAGCGGTGTCTCGGACGTCCCCACCCGGATGCTGAGGTCGAGCGTCGCTCGGTCCACCTCCTGGCCGGCCAGGCGATAGACGTTGCGCATCTCGTGCAGGGCGGTGGGGACCTCCAGGCCACGCCTCGGCTCGTGGATCAGTCGCAGCGTGTCGAGCCCGCTGTTCACCGCCGGGTACGTTCCCACCGTGTCTCCCGCGAGCGTCAGGTACGAGACCGCCAGGAAATCGTCCGCACCCAGTCGGCTGGCGAGCGCGAACCATGTGCCCGACGGATCGAGGTAATAGTCCTGTCCTTCGACGAGCAGCTCCCACGAGAAGGGGCCCACCCGCTGCGGGCTGTCGTCCCGGAGCGCAACGGCGTCGATCCCCCCGAGGTTGGGGTTGCTCACTACCTGTCCGCCTTGCGCGCGCAATCGGTACACGCGCGCCTCGGCCACCCGCAATTCGGCGGGCAGCGTGTCGCGGTTGAGGTTCAGCACGTCGACGTCGGGGTAGCTCGGAAACCGTTGGGGGGGGACCACGAAGAAGAACCGCGCCTGTTCGAAGTCGATGTCCCGAACGTCGAGCTCCACCGGCTGGGTTGTCTGGTCGCCGATGGTGAAGTCGCGTGTGCGAACGGCCGAACCCTTCTGTTGGGCCACGATGGTGCGGAACTCCAGCGGTCCAGCCTGCGCCTCGGCCTGAATACCGAACGAGTTGGCCGGAACGCCGGCGGTGATGAAGCGGGAGTTGGGAGTCCGGAAGGTGACATTGCCGACTTCGATGCGCCGCAGGATCTCGTCTTCGAGACCCTGGTAATACACGTTGATGTTGTTGTTCGCGCTGAACTCCCGCTGGGAATCGAAATCGACGTTGACGTGCACCCGATCGCTCACGACACCGCCCGCCAGCACCCGGAATTCCTCGTCGAACGACGGGGTCGGGAAGCCGCCTTGGCAGCCCAGCGCGGGATCGTTCACGTCGGAGGCCGCGCAGCGATCGTTCCGGAGACGGTCCAGCCTGATCTCGAGCCGCGCACGCATGTCCAGGCCGAGATCCGCATACTGGCCCATGGCCCGGAAGACCTGCGGCCGCGAGGGCTCACGTTCCTCGGGCTCCAGGAGATCCTCGGGTCGGGGAATGTCGATGGCCCGCCGGGCCCGCGCGGTCCGTGCTGGAGCACGAAGCCCCAGTTCCGCCAGCAGCCGCTCTTGCGCGCGGTTCGCTCGCGCTCGCCGAATGAGATCGGTCGTTGCCTCCTCCCACTGCCGCGCCGCGAGGGTCGGCGTACTGCGCGCGCCCCAGACACCGCCCGGCCGGAGGGCCGGGGGCACACGCAGGGTCAGGGACGCCGGCGACGGGAGGGCGACCCGCACCCTGGGGCGTACGACGGTATCCTGCTGCGCTGCCACGGGGGTGGCGGCGGACAGGAATCCGAAGAGGCCGAGCAGCAGGGCGGTGCGAACAACCATCAGCCGATAGACGGGCCCACCGTGTGCGGGAAGAAGGACGGTACTGCTATCGCCGTTTCAAGTCGTTAGAATCTAGTAAGTTACGGACACCAATGAAGATCCTGAGTCGATACCTGCTGCGGCAGCACGTCTTGCCCTTCGTCTTCGCCCTCTCGGCGCTGACGAGCTTCGAGCTGTTGCGCCAGATCGCGCGCAAGCTCGGCGAGCTCCTTGGCAAAGGACTGCCATGGACGGTGACCGTCGAGTTCTTCGCGCTCACCATCCCCTTCCTGATAGCCATTACCCTCTCGATGTCGGTCCTGGTTGCGGTGCTCTACACCATCAGCCGCATGGCAGGGGACCATGAGCTGACGGCGATGCGGGCCGGAGGGGTATCACTCGCCCAGGTCATGCGGCCCTTGCTCCTCGCGGCAACCGTCGTGGCCCTGACCTCGTTCGTGTTCGGCGACCAGATCCTGCCCCGCACCAATCACCGTCTCCGCAGCCTGATGACGGACATCTTCCGGACCAAGCCCACGTTCTCTCTGAGCGAACACGTGATCAACGAGGTGAGAAAGGGCAAGATCTCGCTCCGCGCCGCTCGGATCGATCAGGCCACGTACCGCATGCGCGACGTGACGCTTTACAATACCGAGGACAACGACCAGCCTCGCATCATCTACGCCGACAGTGGCTACGTCGCCTTCGCCCCCAACCAGGAGGACCTGCACCTCACGCTGTACGACGGCGCCATCCATGAGTTCCACCGCACAGATCCCAAGATGTTCCAGCAGACGGCATTCCACACCCAGATCGTGCTGGTCCGAGGCGTGGGCTCGGAATTCGTCCGCCGCGAGACCGATGACTATCGCGGGGACCGAGAGATGGGTGTGTGCCAACTGGAGGAGGTCGTGCGGAGCGCGCGGCACGACGCCCGCGTCGCCGAGGAACGGGCCTGGGTTGTGGAGCAAGGCGCTCTGCGGAGCTTGGTGGGGCTCCCACCAGTGCTAGGGGACTCCGTGGTCGATCGCAGCAGACCAAGCCTCTACTGCCGCGGGTTAGCGCTCGCGGCCGGCCTACTGAAGCCCTCGGTGGCCGAGGCACAGGGCGCGCTGCGCGACACAACCGTCCCGGAGGACCGGTTCGACCGGCCCGTCCGGCAGGCGCTGGGGAGCCAGCCGATCGCTCGCGTGCGGCCCACCGAGGTTCGCGTGCATCGAGACCGGGCGAGGAGCTCGCGAGTCCGCGCGGCGGTGCATGCGGTGGAGCTGCAGAAGAAGTACTCGATCCCGGCGACCTGTATCGTGTTCGTCCTGGTTGGTGTGCCGCTGGCCATGCAGTTTCCTCGCGGCGGACTCGGTCTCGTCCTCGGGGCGAGTATGGTGGTATTCTCGGTCTACTACATCGGCCTCATTGCTGGCGAGTCGCTGGCCAATCGTCTGACGCTCTCCCCGTTTCTCGCCATGTGGGCATCGAACATCCTCATGGGCACCCTCGGGGTGCTCGGCATCCTGTGGCAGCGTCGGTCGGGCTCGGTATCGCGTCGTCGCCTCCTGCGCCGTGCGCGCCGCGTATCTGGGCGTGAGGCCCCGTGACCCGCATCCTGGATCGGTACCTCCTCCGGGAGTGGATCCGGATCTTCCTGGTCTCGGCATTCGGCTTGCCGCTCATGGTGATCCTGATCCAGCTCACCGAGAACCTCGACCGCTACCTCGGGCGGGACATCGGGTGGCAGGCCATCGCCCTGGGCTACTTCTTCAGCCTTCCCGAGCGCGTATTCCAGATCCTGCCGGCAGCCGTGCTGTTCGCGACGGTCTTCAGCATCGTGAGCATGGCCCGGCACTCGGAGCTCACTGCCGCCAAAGCGTCGGGGGTGAGCGCGCGGCGAACCATCATTCCCGTGCTCCTCGCGGCGACCGTCGCGGCGGGCATGGCGCTGGTGCTGGGCGAACTCGCCCCACCGGCCACTCGGCGGCAACTCGAGCTCCTGGGAGAACTGGAGCAGCGCGCGCAGAGCGTGCGCTACAACTTCGTGTATCGAGCCGAGCGAGGGTGGGTGTATTCGATCCGCGAGCTGCACGTCCCGCGACAACGCATGCAGGACGTGATCCTCGAGCGTGAGGGCACCGGTTCCGCCTATCCCACCCTCTCGATTCAGGCGCGGACGGCATCGTACGATTCCACCTCGGGCTGGATGCTCCGATCCGGGCGATTCCGCATCATCCCCGGCACGGACGAGGAGTGGGCGTTCGCGTTCGACTCCATGCGAGTGGCGAGCCTGGTCGAGCTGCCCGAAGCGCTGCTGATCGAGCCCAAGAAGCCGGAAGAGATGGGCTACCGCGAGTTGGACCGGTACGTCTCGGCCTTGGAGCGCTCCGGCGGCGACGGTCGCCAGTTGCGCGTCGACCTTGCACTCAAGATCGCCATTCCGGTCACCTGCATCATCATTGCCATCTTCGCCGCTCCGCTCGTCGTTGGCGCGCCGCGTGGCGGCAACGCCTTCGGTGTGGCAGTGGCGCTGCCGACGGCGATCGTGTTTCTGGTGCTGGTGCAGCTCTCGCGCACGCTCGGCTCGGGTGGCCTGATTCCGCCCACCGTGGCCGCGTGGCTCCCCAACATGGCATTCGCGGCAATCGGGCTGTACCTAATGCGACGGGCACCGACGTAGGCGGTTAGGCGGTTAGGCGGTTAGGCGGTTAGGCGGTTAGGCGGTTAGCAAGGCGGGGTCCCCGTGAGGGGACCCCGCTTGCACTCCGTGCAACCTTGGGCCGACTAGAAGTCGTACCGCAGGCCGATCTGGACGCGCCACCGTGACGAGAGGTCTGCGACCCCCAGCACGTTGCGCTTGATCTGCTTGATGGCATCCTCCTCCGTGATCGTGCCTGCCTCGTAGTCCTGCACCGGGCCGAGCGCATCCGGCCCAAAGTAGCGGTACACGCCCCGATCGTTGGTCGCGTCATAGCTGGCCAGCCCGAGTAGCGTGCTCGTCTCGAAGAACGACACGCCACGAGTCACACCCCAGTCGCTGTTCAGCAGATTCGTCACGTTGAAGATGTCACCCACCAACGTGAGCCTATGGAAGGACCCACCGACCGCACGACCGACGCCGACGCGGAAGGCCACGTCGAACCTGTTCTGCCACGGGTTGCGGCAGGTGTTCCGCTCCGGAATGCCGCCGCCGGCATCCTGCACCTCCTTGAGGCATGGCATGAGATCGGGGATCAACGGGTTGTCGATCAGCGCCTGGTACTGCGCCAGGTCACCGTTGACCGGATCCGTGTTGTTGGCCGAGAAATTCGATCCCGAGGCGTTGGGCACGAACGCGATGTCGTTGTGCCGCGAGCCGATCTCCGAGGCCTCGTAGCCGTCGCCGTTCGCGTCCCCATTGATGGTCCAGCTGTACGGCGTTCCCGACTGACCCGTGTACAGCAGCGTGAAGCTAGTCGGGATGTTGGGGACCGGGATGTCGATCGTACCACTCAGCACGATCCGGTGCGGCACGTCGAACCGCGACGTGGTGAGTGACTTCTCGTTGGGGTTCTCGCCCGCGCTGACCGGCGAGAAGCCGTAGTTCGACGACGCGATGCTCGAGCCCAGGCTCGTCACGTCCTTCACGTTCTGATGGGTGTAGCCCGCGCTGAACTCGTAGCCCTGCGCGAAGCGCTTCTGGAGCTGCACCGTGAAGGCGTACGCCCGGTCGTCGTTCCGATTGGTGTGCCGGAGGATGTGGGCGAAGCTGGGGTCGATCCGGGTGGGCCGGATACCCGTCGAGCTGGAGAAGCCGACCGTCGGGTCGCCGAACAGCTGCCGCCCCTCGGCGTTCGTGGCGAGCGGCGTGCGGGAGATGTTCATCTCCTGCTGGTAGATCGAGTTCAGGTGCTTGGTGTAGAGGAACTCGACCGTCCCGATGATGTTGCCCGGGAGCCGCTGGTCGATGGCCGCCGAAGCCTTGAGCTGCTGCGGGAATTTGAAGCCCTCATCGAAGTAGTTGACCTGTGCCGTAGGCGTGGCGAGGCCGCTGCCGTCGGCGCAGATCTGCGGCGGATTCACCACGGTCGTGGCATTGAACGTCGGGACCGACGCCGCGCTCCCGCAGAACAGCGTGGCGATGTCGCGGCCGGTGTTGGTGTAGGCGTTGCTGAACCACACGTAGGCCGGCCGGCCCGTGAACACGCCCACGCCGCCGCGCACGACGGTGCTGCGGTCCCCACGTGCGTCCCAGTTGAAGCCGAGGCGCGGGGCGAAGTGCAGGTTCCACGAGGGCATCACGTCGGTGCGAATGGCGCCGAGTGAGTCCGAATACGCGGCGTTGAGTGTTGCCGAGCTCTCGAGCGGCTGGTTGAGTCGGGGGTTGTCCCGCACGACGGGCGCGTCCACGCGCACACCCGCCGTGACCTTGAGGCTGGACGTCACGTCCCACTCGTCCTGCACGTACAGCCCGAGCTGCAGCAGCGACCAATCGGCGCGTCCCGCCGTTTCCTGCGTGGTCTCGTCCGGGAACGGGATCTGGACGAAGTACGACCTCGGAGTACCCGCCTCCAGATCGGCCAGGCTGCTGAACTGCCACTGGCCGATCGACGTGTGGAAGAACGTGTTGTCGAACGAGATCAGCTCGTTGTGGGTGCCCACGGTGATCGTGTGGGCCCCCTTGCCGAAGGTCAGGTCGTCGGTGAGCTCCCAGACGTCCTGACTCAGCCGGTTCCGCTGCGAGAAGCGCTCGGCACCCGTGAGGAACTCATTGAAGTACGTCTGACCACCGACGTCGCTGTTGTTCTCCACCTCGATGTCGGCAAACGGCACGAGCGGGTCGCGCGCGTCGAGGATCCGCAGGTAGCCCACGCGGAATTCGTTGAAGAACCTCCCGCCGCCAAGATTGGAGTTGAGCTGCACCACGGCCGAGTTCGACCTGTTCTTGATGCTGTAGCCGCCATTGGACAGCTCGTAACTGGTAGCGCTGCGGGAAATCCCGAGGTCATTCGACGCCTCGGTGTAGTTGTCGCGCACCGTCAGCGTGTGGTTGTTGCCGAGCTGCACGTCGAACCGGCCGAAGAAGTTCTTGTTCGGCGTGTTGATCGTGAGCGGCCCGAAACCTCCAGCGTCGAGGCCGTAGACATTCTCGAGGATGTCTACCAGGCGCTGGGCCGAATCGGCCGACACCCGCACGTCGGTCGCTGCCTCACGCCCGATGGTGGGACCGAAGCTCGGCGCCTCACGTGTCTGCCACTCGGCGGCGCCGAAGAAGTGCAACTTGTCGCGGATCAGCGGCCCGCCAAGGGAGAGCCCCCGCGTGTTCTGCAGGTACTCGCCGAACAGCGCGTCGTTGGCCGGGAGGCTGTCCCGCACCAACGCGTCCTGTTGGTAGTACCAGAACCCGGAGCCGTGCCAGCGGTTGGTGCCGCGCTTGGTGACGGCGTTGATGATGCCGCCGGAGAACCCGCTCTGACGCACGTCGAACGGTGCGATCAGGACCTGGAACTCCTTCACCGCCTCGAGGCTGATACTCTTGGCATCCACCTGCCCGCCAGGCTGCCCGGTGGAGCCGAGACCGAACAGGTCGTTGTCCGAGACGCCGTCGATCTGGATGCTGTTCTGCCGGTTGTGGCCGCCGCCCAGTGACGGAGCGTCGCCCTGGATGCTCGCGATCTGCGGCACCGTGGCGACGAAGTCCGTGAAGTTCCGGTTGAGGGTGGGCAGACGGCTCACTTGGGAGTCCGACACGAACCCCGAAGTCCCGGTCCGGCCCACGGCCGTCAGCGGATCTTGCTCCTCGGCCGTCACGATCACCGCACCGAGCTGCACCGCGGCCCGGCTCATCGTGAGGTTGAGGATCAGCTCCTGCTGGAGCCCGAGATAGAACAGGTCCCGTCCGGACTCCTGGTAGCCGATCAGGCGAGCCGTGAGGCGGTATGGACCGCCAACGGCCACGCTCTCGATGTTGTAGCGCCCGTTCGCTCGCGACACCCCTTGGAAGCGCTGACCGGTGGCCGTGTTGACCAGGAAGATCGACGCGCCCTCGACGGGCTGGCCGGTGTCGTCCATGATCTGTCCACGGACCGCAGCGCTCGTGACTCCTTGGGCCGCGAGCGGCACTGCGCCAGCTGCCGTCAGGACGAGAAACGCCCCGACGGCGATGCACGCTCGTACCATCACACGCATGAATCTCTCCTCTGTGGAATCGCCTATTGCTGGAGGGTTCACATAGGGCGCGGGAAAGTTGCCTCGGGCACCAAACCACGTCAAGTAACGCGCTGGGATGCCTCCGAAACGGATCCGGAACGGGCCCGAGCGTGCCGCCGGCACGGCGTTCTGGCCCGCCTTCCGCTTGGCAAGCCCGCCTTGGCTCACTACCGTTCGGGCTCACTCACGCGGGCTGCGTATGACCTCCTACGGCTGGCTCTCGATCCTTCCGCCCGTGATCGCCATCGGCCTGGCGATCAAGACCAAACAGGTCTATCTGTCGCTGGCGCTGTACGTCTTCCTGGGCTGGACCATCATGAGCGGATGGAACCCCGTGGAGGGGCTCATCCAATCGGTCGACACTTACCTCGCGTCGGCGACCGACGCCGACAACGCGCGGGTGCTCCTCTTCAGCGTCCTCATCGGCGCGATGATCACGCTGACACAGGCCTCCGGTGGTATGCAGGGCTTCGTAGACTGGTTCGAGCGCCGCCAGCTAGCCAAGTCACGCCGGTCCGTGGGGTTCCTGGCCGCGACCGTCAGCATGTTCCTGTTTCTGGAATCCAATTTCGGGCTGCTCGTATCCGGATCGGTTGCGCGGCCGCTGTTCGACAAGTTCCGGATCTCGCGCGAGAAGCTGAGCTACATCATCGACGCCACCGCGTCGCCCAAGTGCATGCTGATCCCGATCAATGCCTGGGGCGCATACGTGATCTCGCTCCTGGTGGCCCAGCAGGTGGCCAACCCCACGGCCCTGCTCGTGGCCGCGCTCCCGCTCAATTTCTACGGCATCCTCGCCATCCTGCTCGCCGTCGTCGTGATCGTCACCGGCTGGGACATCGGCCCGATGCGTGCCGCGGAGCGGCGGGTGCGCGACGAGGGCAAGCTGCTGCGGGACGGCGCCAAGCCGCTCGTATCGTCCGAGATCACGGCCCTAACCCCGCGGGATGGGGTGCCGAGGCGCGCGATCAACATGATCGCCCCCATTGCGGTGATGGTGACCACCGTTCCGGTCGTGCTGTGGATGACCGGGGACGGCAACCTCATGAGCGGAAGCGGGTCGACCGCGGTCCTTTGGGGAGTCATCGTCGGCGTCCTCGTCGGGGTGGCGATGTACCGCGCGCAGGGGATCATGATGCTCGCCGAAGCGACCGAGTTAGTCATCAAGGGCATTCAGGGACTCGTGCCGCTGGTGATCGTGCTGTCCCTGGCCTTTGCCATCGGCTCGACTACCCGCAGCCTGGGCACCGGCGTGTTCGCCGCGCAGGCGGCCGAGGCCGCCCTCCCGACCGTCATGGTGCCGGCCGTGATCTTCCTGATCGGCTGCTTCATCGCGTTCGCCACCGGCACGTCCTGGGGCACATTTGCGATCATGATCCCCATCGTGATCCCGATGGCGGATCTGCTCGGGCTGCATCCCTCGCTCGCGCTCGCGGCCGCCTTGGGCGGAGGCGTGTTCGGGGATCACTGCTCGCCGATCTCCGACACCACCATCGTGGCCTCCATGGCCTCCGCCACCGACCACATCGACCACGTCCGAACCCAAATGCCGTACGCGCTCGTGGCGGGGGCGGGAGCGATAATTCTGTTCGTGGTGGCGGCGGCGGTGTTGTAGCTTTCCCCCCATGAAAACTCTCCGCTCTCTCGCCTTCGTTACGGCGGGCTTCTCGTACGCCGTGATCGTGCTGGGGTTCATCGTCCGCATCACCGGGTCGGGCATGGGGTGTGGTGACGACTGGCCGCTCTGCAACGGCCAGCTGCTTCCCTCACTCGATTCGGCCGAAACCGTGATCGAGTTCGGGCATCGCGTGGCGGTCCTGGGACTGGGCGCCCTGGCAGTGGCGGTGGCGATCGTGGCCTGGCAAACCCGCAAGGTGCCGGGGGCGGCGGGCCGTGGCGGAACCGTCTCACCAGCGCTCCTCGCGGTGGGGCTTCTGGTGGTGCAGTCGCTGCTGGGTGCCCTGGCCGTGAAGCTCGAGCTGCCCCCGCACACGGTGGTGTTACATCTCGGAACGGGCCTCGCGCTCCTGGCGACGCTTGTGGTGCTGGGGCTCCGCGCCGGAGTGCTCATGGGCACCACGGCACCACCGGGTTCCGGCCTGCCGAGCGGGGGGATCCTCGGAGCGGCCGTCCTGGGGGCCCTGGTTGTGCTGATGGGGGGTATGACCGCCACCACGGGCGCCTCGTCCGCCTGCGTTGGCTTCCCGCTCTGCAACGGCCAGGTCTGGCCCACAGGGGGAGCTGATGGCCTCCAGCATATCCACTGGACGCACAGGCTGCTCGCCTACGGCCTGTTTCTGCACCTGATGGGGATGGCGCTAGGCCTGCGCCGGAAGAAGGCGCCTGAGCGCCTCAAGACGGCCGCGTGGGTGGCGTTCGGGCTGGCGGTTGCTCAGGTGGCCGCCGGGGCTGTCATGGTTCTGGCGTACCTGCCGCCGTTCTGGCGCGGGCTTCACGCGGTGCTCGGCACGGCAGTGTGGGTCGCCCTGGTCTACATCACCTGGGTGGCGCGGGGGCGGGCCCCGTCGGCAACACCGGCCGCCACGGGAGGCTAGCCGGACCACCATGAGCGTCTACCGGGCAGGTCTCGCCCGGCTCTCGGCTCTCGTGGCTGGCCGGCACCCGGGAGCCACCAATCGGACACCCCGCACGAACGGACGTCGACCGGATCTCCTGCTTCGCTGGCAGCCCATTCCGCCGCATTCGAAGCCCGTCTGCTCGTCAAGGAACGGGGGCCCCCGATTCCTCGGGAGCCCCCGTGATTCCACTACTTTGTGCCCTGTACTGGCCCGGCGCTACGGTCTCTCTATGCTGAACGTGTAGACCACGTCGGTACCAACACCATTCACCTCCGCGTCGAAATCGTTGACCCACGCCAGGTAATCCCCTGCGGTGAGAGCCGGTGTGGCGGTGCCGCCCGACGGGTCGATGAATGTGCCTGCGTAGCAGGTGAAGCTGAACACATCAGCGGACACGAAGCAGTCGCTCAAGATGAAGTCAAGATCCTTTGCCGGCGTCCAGGAGATCTGGAACCTCACCGACTGATCGTCCGACAGCGTGAATCTAAAGAAATCGTTCACGAACGCTGTGCCAGAGAACTGACCTGTGAACAGCGCCGGCACCGAGATCTGCGGAGCGGTTTCTGGAAGGTCGTTTGCCGGGACGAAGGCGGCTGGATCGAAATCGCCCACCTGGGTCCACGTGTCCTTGTTGGAAAGGACGCCGCCCACACTGACCTCAAGATCCCACGTACCAGCCGTGCCGAACGTTGGTGCCTGCGCCACGATCTGTGTGTTGCTAACGCTAATGAGGTTCCCGAGCTTCTTCCCATCCACGAGAACGTCCGTTGCAAACCCGGCCGCTGTGAGGCCGGTGCCATTGATCGTGATATTGGTCGCGAATCCACCTGACGGCGACGCTACCGTAAGCTGAGGATCAAACACATTTGCCGGGGCCGCGCCCAACACAAATGTACCCCCCGTTGTGGTCACCGAAGCCGTGATGTCCGCGGAGCCCGGTACCACAGCAGTGGCCGTGACGAAGAGGTGGCGCTCAAGGCCACCATCGACCAGCGTGTCATCCACGATCCTGGTCGCAACCGTGGCCACGCTGGGATCCGACGAGACTGCGCTGATACCGAGCAAATCGAATGCGAGATTGCTCACATTCCCACCCGCATCCTTCACCACGACCTCGAGTGATGAAGTGTCGCCGCTTTTAAGCGCAGGGAAGAGCGCGGCGCTGAACGCGGCCGTCGCGGGTAAGGCTGGGATGACCGCGACGCCGATGCTGCCCTCGGACCCACCTTGACCGGAAGCCGTGATCTTCCCGCTGCCTTTCAGCGGACCGGCGGTGGCCACTAGGGTTGCCCGATCCAAGGACATACGGACGAGGGGGTTGCCGGTTGCCGGATCCTCGGGGTTCTCGGCCACGATGGTAATGGAGTCAACCGGCACGTTAGCCAAGAGATTGCCGCTGACGTCCACCGGGCTCACGGTGAGGGTCGCGGTCTCGCCGACCCGCATGGAATCCGGCAAACCGCCGAGGACGATCTGTGCGGGCCACGTTTGCACCACAAGTGTGTCCTCCACCGAACCCGCGCTCGCGATGACATTGGTCTTCCCGTATGCCACGGCCCTGACAGTGAAGAACGTGATCGGCGTCGGGTCACCTGATCTCACCGTGTCGACCGTCACCGTCGCCACGGCCGTGTTGAGCGAGACCACCTGCGGCAAGGTGGGGAGCGCGTTTCCCTGTTGATCGAGCGCCCGTGCCTGCACCTCGAACGTCTCACCTACCCGGAGCTCCATATAGCTGCGCGTGAGCGTTATGAGCGAGGGGTCCGTGCCCCGCAGTGCCGAGGTCGGATCCTCTACGCAGCCGACCACGAGCGCCATGGCCGCGAGCGAGCCGAGGGTTGCAAAGAGATATCGTTTCATGCGTTCCTCACTCCCGAAATACGGCTGTCTAGGCTCTAGAACCTTAGGACGTCTTCGACTGCTGCCTGACCGAGCAGCGCTTCCCAGCCCGGTCGGCTGGTTTCGAACCGATCATCCGTGTAAATCAATGCGAAATTGCCCAAGCCCGTCTCGTCCAAGAACGCGAACTTCATCATCCGAGGACGCGTGTACTTCCAGACCTCATATGGAGGCGTGAGTCCTGCGTACGGGCGCTGCAGAACGGCGTCGGGCTCGCCATACTTGAGGTAGACCCGTCCACGGTCCGTTCGCCAACCCGGCACGTCCCCCGCCCCACTCTCGCGAAACCGCCGGCTGGCTTCGGCGAACAGTCGGTAGTATGCCTCCCGAGACTCATTTGCCGAAGTGCCTGGCGTTGGGTCCCGCTTCGCCCAGAACTCGCGGAGGTAATTCCGCTTTCCCTGGAGCGAGAGTCTCTCATAGACGCTCCGCTCCCCTGACTCCATGATGTAGACGAGCGGCGAATAGAGCGAATCCAGGCGGGCCTCCGTGAGCTCGTCGAACGGTGTGGCCTCCGCTGGCGCCACAACCTGGGCGATCTGCTCCTCGGTCTCGAATCCCGCCATCGAGAAGTCGGCGCTTCGGACATACTCCTGCTCAGGAAACCGAATGGTGAGTACGAGGCGGTACGAACCCTGGGGAAGGCCCGCCAGCCTGAGTGTCCGAGCCACAACACCCCCCCCACCGCCGATCTGCACCGTTTCGGGTGCAACCTCCGTGACCGTCGCACCATCCGCCCGCTGCACGCGTGCCGCGACCTCGGCCGCGACCTCGCCAGCCGGATACAACTCGAGATAGTAGTACAAGTCAGCGGACCGTGGCGTCAGGACGGGACGGCTGCTTGCCGAGAACGCCAAGCTTCCCTTCCGGAGCTCGCCCGGGCCGAGCGCGTCACTCTGCTCGCTCACACGCCGCATCGATCCCGACAACAGGACGTCCGACAGGGGAGCCGTGGGATAGAGTGCCTCGACGTCGAGCGACGCGCTCCGCTCCGTTCCGGAGGCCGAGTCCGTGACGCTGACGGTGAGCCTGTAGGTCCCGGGGGACAGCGTGAAGGCGAAATGCTCAACCGTTGATGCGCCCCGGATTCCGAGGAATCGGTCGGCCACAGGCTGGGACCAGCCGGACTCATGCAAGAGCGTCCCGGTGGAATCCTGCACACCGACCTGCACCCGATAGGCTCCAGTCGGCGGCACGGCACCAGGGATCGGCTCAATGAACTCGAACGGCACGCGGCAGAACCCGTCCACCAGAGTTGTCTCACCCCGGCGGAAGCGCTTGGTAGTGACCTCGGGTGCGCCGACGGCGGCCTCCTGGCCCCCGTCCGCTGGAACGGTCAGCGCGAGTGCAGTCACCACTACGGCCGCGATCACCATCGTCTCTGTCAAGCGTTGCTACGCAGCCCAGGCCTCCTGCTGCTCGTGCAGCGGGGGAAGGCCGGGAGCCGCCCATCCAGGTTCCGGGTCTGCTCTACCACGTCAGGGACGCGCTAAAAACGTTGGTACCGCCTAGCAGCCCCATGTACTGATACGCATAGTCGAGCCCGAGCGAGAAGGTACCCCGGGCGTACGCGATCCCTCCGCCCAGGGCCAGCCCGTCCAGGTCTTCGGTGGCCCACGCGTCCGTGCTGAACCCGGCCGCCCCTGTCGGGACGAAGTTGTTGTCGGCCTGGTACATGTAGCTACCACGGGCCATGACCGTGAAGCCACTGCTGCTGATGTCCGTGATCGCCCACTCGAAGCCACCGCCACCGGAGGCGGACGTATTGTTTGGCTGCGCGAACGCACCCAGCAGGGTCAGCCGAGATGCCTGCGACGCGATGAAGTCGTACGCGAGGGCGACTCGGAAAGCGACCGGCAGTCCGAACTCCTCTGACGTGTACCGGGCGGGCGCTGGGTCCTGCGGCACCTGGTCCTGATTGGGCGGTGCCGGGCGGTCGACGATAATGTCCAAGCCGACGCCAGTGTGTCGCAGCGTCGAGCCCAGATTCGCGACTACAAAGGACGCGCGAATTGGCCTCTCAGCGACGAGCGCATGAAAGCTCGTGCCGAAGTCGAACGCGACGCCCGTCGCCTTGGCTTTGCCGAGTCGGTCATTCAAGAATTTCCCCGTGAGCCCGGCTGAGAACCGATCGGAGAAGTTCTGGGCGACCGTGATTCCCATGAAGCTCTGGGAGACATCGTAGGTCGACCCATCCCCTTCGGGAGCAGCCAGCGAGTAGATGGGCTGATCTGAAAACCCAAACGTCCCCATCTGAAAGCCGATCGCCGTCTGCCCATCGTTGAACGGAAAGGCGATCCCACCCCACGAGTACCGCGTATCGGCCACGTAGTCATACATCGAGATTGAGAGGCCGGGCCGCGCCATTTCGGCGACACCCGCCGGATTCCAATAGAGCGCTGTTGCGTCCGTGGCGATGGCCGCGAACGACGAGCCCAGCGCCGCGCCTCGGGCCCCAGCCCCGAGCAGCAGGAATTCCGCGGAACTCCCGCCGAACGCGGTGTTGTCGATGCCGGGGAGAGGCACCTCCTGCGCCTGCACCGCGCCGAAGGTGAACACTCCCAATGCCGCGGCACCAAGCAACGCGCGACGAAGTGGACTGTGCATGATCATCCTCCAGTGGCCGGGCGGGGCCAAGCCCCGCCCGGACCGGTCCGATCCTTAGTTCTGCCGACCAATGGCCAGGTTGCCAGAGTTGACCACCGTGAACCGGCCGATCTTCTCTGCGCCGCTCGCTGTTTCGATATGATAGAAGTACACGCCGCTTGCCACGAACTGGTTGTTGCGGTTCCGCACATCCCAGTTCGCCTCGCCACCGCCAGTCACATCGTCGTGCTCCACGACGTCAACCAGCACGCCGCTCAACGAGTAGATCCTGATGATGGCCTGCGGCGGCAGGTTCACGAACTTGATCACCTTCTGCTGCGGCGAGATCTCGAGCCCGGACGTGACGTAGTACGGGTCGGGCAGCGTGTGCACGTTGGCTAGCGTCGAGTCCGTGACCCCACCAATCGAGCTGGCGGCATTCACCCTGAATACGACTTGGAGACCCGGCACCGCCGGCGACCGCCTGGTCGCACTGAACGAGTACTTGCTGGGCGTCGTCGTCGCCGCTCCCACGGGGTCCGCACTCACGATCCCCGCATAGCTGCGGTGCGTCCACACCGTTCCGTCTGCCGGCGGCGTGCCGCCGGTCAGCTGGAAGATGTAGCGGTGACCCGGGAGATACAGGCCAAAGCCCGTCCCCGTCACCGGCGGCGCTGCTGTACCCGGCGCCTGGCGGGTGTTCCCGTCGGTCGACACGGGGCCGATGACCGGGTTCTGCACCAATTGACCCGTCGACCCCTCGAGCTCGGATTCGTTACAGAAGCCGAGCACCGAGAAGCTCTCTGCGGCATTCTGCACGTAGTCGAAGTCGCGCCAGCTGATGACGCCATCGCCGCTCAAGTCGCCGACGAAGCCGTAGCTGGCCTTGATCAACGGGTTGAACGGCACGTCGACGTGGTGCGTAATGTCCCGTATCGACGTCACCGTCCCGCTCGGCCCCCACGTGAGTTGGATGTCCGCCTGCCTGTCGAGGCCACCGAAGAAGTAGCCCATACACTGCATCACGCCCGACGGTGAATACGTCTGCAGGCCTCGCGTCAGCGGGTCGTAGTCCGTATGGTGGATCGGCGCCCAGATCGTGTCCACGCCATCGACATGCCCGACGCGAACGCCGTAGGTCGGATGATCGAGCGTCTCGTTGGCCCCCTCGAACCAGCGGGAGCCGCCCGGTGAGATGCTGGGGTCTAGTGCCGCGTACCCACGACGGGACGACTGGCCTTCGAAGCCGGAGAACTGAATGTACTGGCGGAGCGTGGCCGAGACCGTCGCGTTGAGCGTAGTAAAGCCGGCCGGAACGCCGAACCGCGCCTCCGACGGCACGTCCGCGTCGACCTTCACCAGGCCCAGGGAGGCACCGATCTGTGACGGTTCGCCGAACGAGGACCACACGGGCCAGGGCTGCTCGATCACCGCCGGCGTCTGGACGCCGTCCTTGTCGAACGTCACATAGAACAAGTAGCACGAGCCAAGCCCGTTTCCGCCGCTGAGACAGCGGGCGTCGTCGAATCGTATTGCCTCGACGGAATCGATCTGTGCCACGAGGTTGAGGTCAGGAAGGAGCGACGTCGCCACGGGAATGAACGCGCCCTCGAGGGAATTCGTCGGTGGCGGCGTGGCGCTGAATCTCCCCGTCGCCGGGTCGATGCCGAACGGCTCATTCGGGTCCAGCGCGACGCCATCGTCTCCGAACAACCCGCTCACCAGCACCGCGTCGGAATAGGCGAGCGACGGCTTCCGTGGCACGACGCTCCTCGTCTGCACCGTCGACTCGAGGGTACCCGGACCTGAGGCCACCGAGTTCACGTCGAATGCGGTCACGGAATAGTGGTACGTCACCGAGTTCAGGACGCCCGTGTCGACAAACCCGAACGGAACGCCGGTGTTCTCCAGGGCCGGGAAGCCGGCGTCCTCGACCGGATTCTCCTTGCTGACGATAAAGACCGAGCCGTCAGCCAGCTCCACACGGCCGCCGGGCTTGACCTGGGTGATGTCGCCCACGAGCTCGTGCGAATCCGGGAACGACGGGCAGTCGTCGGTAATCCCAAGCTCTGGCGCGCATCGGCCCAGATACGCCCACACACCAGTGTTGTCCACGAAGGTGGTGCCGGTGTAGTCGAACTGAGCGATCAGTTCAAGCTGCCCGGCCGTGCGTCCCCGATAGATCCGGTATCCCTCAACGTCGTTCGGTCCGCGGTAGTCCGGATCCCAGAGCGCGTTGGGATCGGTAGCGGTGCCCGGGTCTTTGGCGAGGTCGTAGTATGGATCCCCGATGGTCTCGGTCACGGACTTCTGCCACACGACGATGACCTGGTTGTCGCCCGGTACGAGGTAGAACTCGGGTGGCTCCGGTGCGAACGGTAACAGGAAATTCGCGTCGAACAGACCCTGCGCCACGAGGGCCTTCTTGAGCAACGACCGGTCGAGCGTCTGGACCTCGTTCTGCCTGATGACGCCGTCAAGGTCGGCGTCATTCTCACCGAGCCAGCCCGCGGCTCGCTCGATTACGCGCAGAACGTTGTTGTCGTTGGCGATCTCCTCGCCCGACGGCGGGATGCCGGGGGCGAGCGTACCACCGAAGTACGGTGCGACCTCGGCCGCCACCGGCGCCGCATGCACGTAGGCCACCACGATGGTCGCCGACTCCCCGGGATTCAGCGAGAACGGTCCGGACGACTGATAGAACCGCGTGTCCGTCGGCGCCTGCACCAGCGCACACAGCTTGCGCTGGATGGGTGGGTTGATCTGACACGGGGGATCACCCTGGTTGAGATCGATACGCCCCGAGAGATAGCGCCACAACTGGCTCACACCCAGCGGATCGGGAAACAGTGAGTTCGCGGCCGACGGATTGGTGGTGTTCGAGAACAGCGTGAGGCCAACCGGTGCCAATGTCACCGGATCCACCGGGCTCTTCAGGTACTTCACGCCGATGAACCCGGGATAGGGTCCGAACGGCGCGCCATTGATGTCTGGCGGATAGAGCCAGGTGGGCTCGTCGAAGTCGCTCTTGTACGCCACGCCCATGTCGAACGGCAGAATGGCCGTAGACGAGTTGCTGCCGGCGTCGCCCACGTCCGGGTCCATCGCGAACGCGGCAAACATGCTGTCGATCCGGTAGCCTGCCGCAGGAATGTCCACCCCCAACCGGGTCTCGGTCGTGGCTACCCAGCTGCCGCCGACGGCCGCGATCTCCGACCGAATCGCCGGATCGAGTGAGCCATACGCCGACGCATCGGACGCCGTGATATTGTAGAAAGTGAAAATGAAGTAGAGAATGTCCTCGTTGCCGGACGGGTAGTTCCATGCGATCGACCGCTGATCGACCAGAATGCCCATCGGATGTTGACGTTCGGACAGGAGGTTGGGGCTGTCCCAGTAGCGGACCCACGTGTCCTCTTGGGAGACTGCTTGCCGGTTCAGCAGCGCGGGGTTGAAGATGTCCGCATCCCGCACGACCGCTCCGTTCGGCCAGTCGGCCAAATCCCCGGGAGTGAGTGAGCTATAGACCAGACTCACCTGCTCGCCGTGCGGCTGGGTGCCTCGGGCGTCGAAAATGTAGCTGCCGACCGTGTCGCCCGCCCATGCAAAGCCTGCGTCGGCGGGAATGATCCCGGCAAGCTGCAGGCCGGAGTTGAAGATGTACTGGTTTGGCGTCCCCCCGGGCCAGAACCCACCGCCACCCAACGGGGAGCCGGTCACATCAGTGCAGATGTTGCCCTGGTTGTCCAGGCCGCACTGCACACGGTTCACGCGGGTAAACCACGTTGAGGCGGCACCCAACAGGTCGAAACCGGACCGGCGGGCCTTCTTCGCCCCGCGGACGGGCTCGGCCTGCACAGCCGAGATGGCCGCGAGGGCGAGAAACACAAACAGCAGCCCAGCCCCGGCCAGACGATTTAACAGAACTCTGCGATTCATCAGATCCTCGCTGTATGAATCCCCCGGTGGCGCCGCATCCGCGGCGCCACCGATCACCAAAAGCCTTCGTTAGAACTGCAGCTGTACGCCAACCCGAACCAACCGCCCCTGCCCAAAGAAGGTCTGCGGGGCGTTGAACTGGTTGTAGTACGCAGTGACTGCCGCCGTCTGCTCTTCGACGTCGTAAAGACCGTCGCCGTTGCCGAACCGGGCCTCCGACCGTTGGAGCATGACGCACGCCACCGCGCCACCCGCACCACCCCAATTGCTGCACGTCTGCGCGACGTTGGTCAGGTTGATCGCCCCAACCGATCGGACATTGGAACCGTCCTCATCCGACTTCGTCACTTGCTGCCAAACCCCCGTGGCGCTGGCATCCTGCTCCATGGAGAGGAGCTGTGGATCGAGCCATCCCTGCTTCAAGAACTCTTCGTTCACCACGTCCCCCGTTTCGGAAAACACTACGGGCTTGTTGGTGAAGTTGAAGACGTTGCGGATGTCCGCGTACGCCGTCCAGTTCGTCGGGCCCAGCTGGAAGCCTTTCGTGACTCGAAGGTCGAAGAACTTCTCCCACGGCGTTTCCGACGACTGCAGCGGCTCGATCAGGTCGGATACCAGTCCGAATCCGCCGGCGGAAGTGTTGCCGCGGCCGTTGTTCTCGAGCCGGGTGTACGGCAACCCGCTCCGCAGCTGCGCCACCCCGAAGACCCCAACGTCACGCAGGATCGCGCCCACCGCCGAGTTGGGGGCGAAGTCCACCGGGAAGGTCACCGAGAACGTCCCCTGGAGGCTGTGCCGACGGTCGTCCCGCGTCCGCAGCGTCGTCTGCGGCGCTTCCTGCCGCTCACCCGTCACGCCGAACGGCGCGCGCGAGATTCCGAACAAGAAGTCCGTCGGGTCCGATCCCGTGCTCTTGGAGTTTTGGACCGTGTAGGAGACCTGACCGGAGAAGATGTTGCTGAACCGCCGCAGCAGCTGGAAGTCGATCCCCCGAACGTTGCCGAAGTCCGCATTGGTCAGGATGTTCACGTTGCTCGTGCGATCGGAGAACGTGTCGAAGAACGGCAGGGTCCGGTACGTGATGTCGGACGTCTTGTCCTTGTTGTAGGCGGAGATGTCCAGCACCATATCCGGGCTGAAGGCGTGCCGGATGCCAAACTCGAAGAGAATGGTCCGGGCGAACTCCACGTCGCCGCCGAACCGGTCGTTCGTGTTCGTCTTGGCGAGATCGTTGTTGGTGCCGTTATAGAGCTGTGTGAACTCGGGCACCTGGGTCTGGTGGGCGTAGGAGAGCCGGAATCCGGTTCGGTCGGTCACCGGGAACGAGACCCGGACCCGCGGTGAGAACGCCGTGTGTCGGGGCGCCTTGTACCACACCCAATCGTTGATGCTGCAATCCTCACGGGCTTCCGTGCACGTCATGTCATCTACACTCTTGGTCGGATCGAACGCAGGGTTGGTGTAGATGCGGCCCGGCACGAGCGGGAATACTGCTCGGGTATCGTAGAGGTCATAGCGCGCGCCGAACTCGATGACGACGTCCCCGAGATCGATGCGGTCCTGCGCGAAGACACCTACCTTGAACGGATCGGCCACGTAGTTCGCACCGAAGCCGACCGACGTGTAGTTGTTGTTGAACTGGCCGATACGGGCAACCGTGCCTTCCACGCCGAACTTGAACCGGTTGAACCGGTCTACCTGCCAGTCCACGTTCGCCCGGCCCACCCAGCGACGCTCGTAACCGAAAAACTGCTGGCCGTCGTTGATGCCGAAGGTGCACATCGTCGAGTCGAACGACCGGCACGTGGATCCGGCCGTATTGACCGCCCACGGGTTGAAACGTGGATTGGCGCGGGCACGGACCTCGAGCCGACCCTCGTAGGCCGCTCGCGTGCCGCGGTCGTAGCGGTAGTTCTCGAGCAACCGGTCCCAGTCCTCATCCGTCTTGAGCTGCTTGACGATCCACCCATTGGTGGCCGGGTCCCGCGTGCCGTGCTCGCCGTCTACCTGTGCGAACCGATCCCAGTCCGAATAGAAGTCGATCGGCGAGACCACGATGCCCATGAAGGGATCGCGCAGTCCGAGTCCATCGGTCCGGGGTACGTCGCCGTTAATGAAGCGATCCGTCTGGTAGGACAGGTTCACGTTGAACGCCAGCTCGTTAGTGGCGCCACGGAATACCTGCTGGACCCAGTCGAGCACGAAAACGTTGTTGTTCTGCCGAAAACCCGCGTCGGCCTCGATGTTGAATACCCCTTCAGGGGCCATTCCCTGCGTGATGTTGGAGAGGCCGGAGAGCGAGATCCGCGAGCCACCGTAGGTGTACTGCAGCTTCGCATTGGCTCGCGTGTCCGTCGTCCAGGAGTACGGCCGGAGCCGACCCTGGCACTCGTAGCCGAAGTTGTCCTGGCCGTCACACTGCCCGCCGAACTGGATGAACTGCGGAATCACCGTTTTGACAACGTCCGCCACGACGAGGTCGGTCACCACGGTATCGACGCCGGCAAAGGTGTACGACGGGATATCCTCCATGCCTTTGCCCGTCACCGCACCGCGCGTTCCCTGCAGCGTGGCGCCGACAGAGAAGGTTAGGTTGCCGAACACCGGGCCGCTCAGAGCGCCCTGGAAGACGTTGTAGCCCTGCGACAGGTTCTTGCCCATCGGCTCGTCGGTTTCGTAGGCCACGGATCCAACCAACCGCGGGCCACCGGACCGCGTCACGAACGAGATGACGCCCGCCTGGGCGTCACCGAAGGACGCCTCCATGGCACCAGTCGTGACCGATACCTCGGCCAGGGCGGTGGTCGAAACGCCCAGCGACGAGGTCCCGGAGTTCATGCGCCGCACCGGGGCACCGTCGATGAAGATCGTGGCTTCGTTGGTGCGTCCGCCCCGGATTGAAACACCGCCTCCACGACCGGTCACGACTCCCGGCTGGAGCTGCACCAGGTTCAAAGCGTCGTTCACCGGCAGGTTGTCGATGTCTTCACCCGTCACAATGGACTTCGAGGCCACCTGGTCCCGCGGCACGATCGGTGCCGTGGCCGCGGTGATGGTGATTGCCTCCAGGGCAACGGCCCCGGACAGGCGGAAGTCGACCGTCAGCGTCTGGTCGGCCAGCACCCGGACGCCGCTGATCTCCGCCGGCTGGTACCCGATGAATTGTGCCCGCATCGAGTAGATCCCGGCCGGCACGTTGTTGATGAAATAGAAGCCGTCCTCGTTGGTGAGCGCGGCAAATGAGGTGCCGAGCACGAACACCTGCGAGTTCGCGATCGGCTGCCCCGTCGGATCCAGCACGATCCCCTGGACCTTGCCGGTGGTCCCCTGCGCCCAGAGCCCCGTGGCTCCAAACGAAAGGACACCGCAGACCAGGAGAGCGCGCGCCGCGCGGGCAAGCACGCTACGACTATTCTCTGTCATGGACTCGTCCTCCAAATGACGAAAAAACCAGAGATCCTCCGAGAACACTTTGGTGACACGTCACTGACACACGACCCGCCCAAGCCGAAGGCTCCGGCTGGAGTGAGGGAAGAGGAGTTGTCGGCGAAGTGTCGGGGAACTGCAGCTGACAAATACGATTCCGTGTCACCACCTCCGAGTGAGCTAGGGACAATGTACCGGTATACTTAGCCCTGTCAAGATTTGCGGAATGGAACGTTGTGGGTGGGCGGGTGATGTCCTTGAAATGGGACAGTTCCCGTCGGGAGCCGCGCCCCCTCTACCATATAGAAGGTCTTGCCGGGGGACCCCGATAGCCCGTTCACCCGGTGATCAATACCCGTTGGGGCTCCCGCGGCGTCACGTCGGGCCCCGCGGGCCCCAGCACCACGTTGATCTCGCTCCGCACGCCGAACCGGCCCGGAAGGTATACGCCGGGTTCCACCGAGAACCCGACCCCGGGGAGGAGCTCGCGCACGTCGTGGGTCTCGAAATCGTCGAGGTGCGGCCCCGACCCGTGGAGCTCGAGGTCGATGGAATGGCCGGTGCGGTGCCCGAAAAACTCGCCGTACCCACGATCCGTGAGCAGCTCGCGGGCTGCCGTGTCGAGCATCGCCCCCGTCACCCGCTCGCCGCCGGCTACCGCACGACGTAGCCGGTCGACAGCCGCATCCCTGGCCGCCACGACCGCCTCGAACACCTGCCGCACGTCGTCCGGAGGGGTGGGGCCCGCGAAACCCATCCACGTCTGGTCCGCCCACACGGTGTCGGTGCTGCGCCGGGCCCAGAGATCGAGCAACACCACGTCACCTTCGGCCAGCGTGCGACTCGACACGCTGTCCGGGCTGTAATGCGGGTCGGCCGCATTGGGACCAAATGCGACGATCGGAGGATCGTCGAACGTCAGTCCCTGCTCCCGGATCCGCGCGATGACGTGCTGCTGCACGCCGTGCTCGTCAGTCCGACCAGGCTCCCGCACCACCCGCGCGAGCGTCGTCCTCGCGATGGTGGCGATCGCCTCGGCGGCGGCCCGATGGTCGTCCAACTCGGCCGCCGACCACCGCGAGGTGAACTCGGTGACGAGCGGCGCCGACGTCACCAGTTTCGCCCCCAACCGCGTGAGCAACTCCACCACCCCGCTCGGAACCAGGTCGAGATAGGGCACCGCGTTCTCGGCAAAGGTCTCCATCGCGATCCTGCGGCCGCGCGCCAGGTCGGTCAGCGCCTGGTGCAGCTCCTGCCATGTGGTATAGACCTGGACCTCTCCCGGGAACTCGCCGACACCCGGCCGGTCGATCCGATGCACGACGAGCCGGGGTGGCCCCACGGCCGCGAGCCAAAGGAACAGCCGTCTGGTGAGCATCCCGGTCGGGCCGAGCATGCGCCGCGCCACGGGGTTGATGCCGTGAAAGTCGTAGATCAGCCACCCGTCGAGGCCGCGCTGCTTGAGCGCC
>Ga0224512_10000687_pt1 | contig 34806 bp, 42 predicted proteins | sample SF_May12_sed_USG_4_FD_169103 | JGI IMG/M metagenome (GOLD analysis project Ga0224512, IMG submission 169103) | Sediment microbial communities from San Francisco Bay, California, United States - SF_May12_sed_USGS_13 | ecosystem: Environmental > Aquatic > Marine > Sediment | place: USA... | reverse complement strand
TCTCGCCGCGCTCATACAACACGGCAACGTCCAGGGAAAACGTGGAAAAGGTGGTGAAGGCGCCGAGCACGCCGACCACCAGGAAAGCACGCAGCGCCTCGCCGGGCGACCAGACCAGCGCCGAGGTCTCGAGGATCAGGCCGAGGATGAAGGAGCCGACGACGTTCACCGTGAGGGTTGCATAGGGGAATCCGCTGCCGAGGACGGCGCCGATGGCGGACATCACCAGGTAGCGGGCCACGGCACCGGCGGCACCGCCAACCGCAACGGCGAAGAGGACTTTCATTGGGCCTCCTCCCCACCGCCTTGGCGGCCCGCCCGTTCGGCCCGCAGCTTCGCCCAATAGGCGAGCCGCTTGGCAACGTCTTTTTCGAACCCCCGCGCGCTGGGTTCGTAAAAGGTCGGGCGCTCCATGCCGTCGGGAAAATAATTCTGGCCGGAAAAGGCATCCTCCGACGCGTGATCGTATTCGTAGCCCGCGCCATAGCCGAGGTCCGACATCAGCCGCGTCGGCGCGTTGAGGATATGCTTGGGCGGCATCAGGGAGCCGGTCTCCCGCGCCAGGCGCATGGCGCGTTTCTCCGCCCCGTATGCGGCATTCGATTTAGGCGCCGTGGCGAGATAGAGCACCGCCTGGACGATGGCAAGCTCGCCTTCGGGCGAGCCCAGGAAATCGTAGGCCTCCTTGGCGGCCAGCGCCTGGGTCAAGGCCTGGGGATCGGCCAGGCCGACGTCTTCGGAGGCGAAACGGACCAGGCGGCGGACGATGTACAGCGGCGCTTCGCCCGCCACCAGCATGCGCGCCAGCCAATAGAGCGCGCCGTCGGCATCGGAGCCGCGCAGGCTCTTGTGCAGGGCGGAGATCAGGTTGTAGTGGCCGTCCTGGGACTTGTCATAGAGTGGCGCACGCTTTTGCAGATGATCGGTCAGGGACGCCGCGTCGAGCGGCATCTCCGGCGCCAGGGCAAACAGTTCCTCCGCCAGATTGAGGAGATAGCGCCCGTCGCCGTCGGCCATCGCCTTCAGCGCCGCGCGCGCCGCGCCATCCAGCGCGAGCGCCCGGCCCATCTCCGCCTCGGCCCGGGCAAGCAGGGCTTCCAGCGCGTCGTCGCCCAGGCGGTTCAACACGAACACCTGGCAGCGCGACAGCAGGGCCCCGTTGAGCTCGAAGGAGGGGTTTTCGTTGGTCGCCCCGATCAGCACCACCGTACCGTCCTCCACCACCGGCAGAAAGCCGTCCTGCTGGGCCCGGTTGAACCGGTGAATCTCATCGACGAACAGCAATGTGCCCTGGCCCATGGCGCGGCGCTCGCGGGCGGCGGCAAAAATCCTCTTGAGGTCGGCGACGCCGGAGAACACGGCGGAGATCGGCTCGAAGGCGAGCGACGTGGCCTCCGCCAGCAGCCGGGCGATGGTGGTCTTGCCGCTGCCGGGCGGCCCCCACAGGATCATGCTGGCGATGCGTCCCTGGGCCGTCATGCAGCCGATCGGCGCTTCGGGCCCAAGCAGGTGATCCTGGCCCAGGACATCGGCCAGCGCCTTGGGCCGGAGCCGGTCGGCGAGCGGCCGGGGGGCGTTGGCCTCGAACAGGGACGACACCGCCTATCCCCCCAAGGCGAGGGTCAGGATTCGGCCGCCGCGTTCGAGCCTGACACGCCAGCGGGGCGTGCCCTCCATCTCTTCCAGGACCTGGCGCAAGGCGCGGACATTGGCGACCTCGACGCCGTTGACCCCGCGCACGATATCCTTGGGCCGAAGACCTGCGCGCCGGGCGATGGTGCGACCGCCCACCTCAAGGATCACGACCCCGGCGAGTTCCTCATCCAGGGAAAGCTCGTCGGCCAGGGCCGGGGATAGATTGGCGACCCGCGCCCCGCGCAGCGGATTGACGCCGCCGATCACGGCCTCGCGGCGCGGCGGGATTTCCGGCGGCGCGCTGAGGGCGATGGTGACGCGCCGGCTTTCGCCCCGCCTCAGGACATCGAGCCGCGCCTTGCCGCCGACCGCCAGGGTCGCGATACGGAATTTGAGCGCCTTGGGATCGTCGACCAACCGGCCATTGATCGCCGTCACCACGTCGCCCACCCGCAGGCCCGCGGCAGCCGCCGGCCCGCGCGGATGCACCTTGTTGATCAGCACCCCGTGGGGCGCCCCCATACCGAGGGATTGCGCGATCTTGGCCGTCACGCGCTGGCTTGCGGCGCCGAACCAAGGCCGCACCACACGGCCCATCGCACGGCCGGCCAGCACCGCCTTCACCATGGCGGAGGGGACCGCGAAGCCGATGCCGATGGAGCCGCCGGAGCGCGAATAGATCGCCGTGTTGATGCCCACCAGGCCGCCATCCATGGTCACCAGCGCGCCCCCGGAATTGCCCGGGTTGATGGCCGCGTCGGTCTGGATGAAGAACGCAAAATCGGTGACCCCCACGGTCGTCCGCGCCAGGGCAGAGACGATGCCGCTGGTCACGGTCTGGCCGACGCCGAAGGGGTTGCCGATGGCGAGGACCAGATCGCCGACCTCCAGCGAGTCGGAATCGCGCATCGGCGCGTGGGGCAAGGATTCGCCCCCGGCATCGATCTTGAGGACCGCAAGATCGGTGCGCTGGTCGGTCAGCACAACCTTGGCGTCGAACTCGCGCCGGTCGGACAACACCGCGCGGATCTCGTCGGCGCCTTGGATGACGTGAACATTCGTGATGATGGTGCCGTCGGGGTCGACGATGACACCGGAACCCAGTGACGTCCGTACACGCTTGCGCACGGGCCCGCCGAAACCGAATTCGTCGCCGAAGAAGCGGCGGAAGAAGGGATCGTCGAACAGCGGGGAACTGGCGCGGCTGCGTTCGACCTTGCGGGAATAGATGTTGATCACCGCCGGTGCCACCTTGCGCACCACGGGCGCGAACGACAGCATCACCTGATCCCGGCCGGCCGGGACCTCGCGCCGAAGGTCGGACGCTCCCGCCCCCTGAGCCGCCGCAGGCACCGGGCCCTGGACCGCAGCCATGAGCAAGGCCGCGGCAATGACAAAGGCGGAAATGCCGAACCGCTCTGTCGTCATCTCATTCCTCACTTCGACACTCTAACACCGGGAAAAAAGAAAGGCAGCCCAACGGGCCGCCCCTCTTACGCAATCCTCAGGGCCCAGCGCATCACGCCCCGGCGGTCTGGGCCTCTTCCATCTCGGCGTTGACCGGGCCCGAATCCAGGCCCTTGGCGTCTTCGTCGCGATCGACCAGTTCAATCAGCGCCATCGGTGCCGCGTCGCCATAGCGCAGGCCCGCCTTCAGCACGCGGGTATAGCCGCCGCTGCGATCGGCATAGCGGGACGCCAGGGTATCGAACAGCTTTTCGGTCAGGCCCCGGTCGCGCAGGACGGTCAGCGCCTGGCGCCGCGCGTGCAAATCACCCCGCTTGCCCAAGGTGATCAACTTGTCGACATAGGGCTTCAGTTCCTTGGCCTTGGGCAGGGTGGTGCTGATCTGCTCGTGCTTGACCAGGGCCGCGGCCATGTTGCGCAACATGGCCTTGCGGTGGGATGACGTGCGGTTCAATTTCCGCCCGCTGATGCGGTGACGCATGACTGCTCTCCTTACGCGCCCGACGGCGATGCCTTAATAGGGCTCCTCCAGCCGCTTGGCCAGATCCTCGATGTTCTCGGGCGGCCAGTCGGGGATTTCCATGCCCAGGTGCAGACCCATCTGGGCCAGCACTTCCTTGATTTCATTGAGCGATTTGCGCCCGAAATTGGGCGTCCGCAGCATCTCTGCCTCGGACTTCTGGACCAGATCGCCGATATAGATGATGTTGTCGTTCTTCAGGCAGTTGGCGGAACGGACCGACAGCTCCAGCTCCTCCACCTTGCGCAGCAGGTTCTTGTTGAAGGCGGGCTCCGCGGCGCCCAACTCCTCGGCCACCGCCTGGGGCTCTTCGAAGTTGATGAACAGCTGCAACTGGTCTTGCAGAATGCGGGCGGCAAGGGCCACCGCGTCCTCCGGCGTCACCGTGCCGTTGGTCTCCACATCCAGGCTCAGCTTGTCGTAGTCGGTCACCTGGCCGACACGGCTGTTCTCCACCCGGTAGGCAACCTTGCGCACCGGGGAATACAGCGCATCCACCGGGATCAGGCCGATGGGGGCGTCCTCGGGCCGATTCTGGGCCGCGGGCACATAACCCTTGCCGGTATCGATCATGAGTTCCATGGAGATCGACGCGCCCTTATCCAGGGTGCAGATGACCAGGTCGGGATTGAGGATCTCGATCCCGCCCGGGCACCGGATTTGGCCCGCGGTCACGGATCCCGGTCCCTGCGCCTTGAGCTCCAGCCGCCCGGCGCCTTCGTTGAGCGCCCGGATCGAGAGCCCCTTGACGTTGAGCACGATATCGGTCACGTCCTCGCGAACGCCGGGGATGGAGGAGAATTCGTGAAGGATGCCGTCGATCTGGATCGACGTCACCGCCGCCCCCTGCAGCGACGACAGGAGCACCCGCCTCAGCGCGTTGCCGAGCGTCAGTCCAAATCCCCGCTCCAACGGCTCGGCGAACACGGTCGCGGTACGCGCCGGCTCCGGTCCCGGTTCAATGTTGAGCCGGTTGGGTTTGATTAATTCTGTCCAGTTTTTCTGAATCACGTATGTGTCCTCATCCTTGCGCGCTTTGGCGCTTGCGCCTCGAGCACCCCGATGCCGACCGTCCAAGGTCGCATGGCCGGTCCGGGATGCGTGGCCGTCCCCGGGGCCCGGGAACGACTATCGCCGACCGGTCAAACCCGGCGGCGCTTTGGTGGGCGGCAACCGTTGTGGGGAATCGATGTCACGTCGCGGATCGACGTGATGGTGAACCCCACGGCCTGGAGGGCGCGAAGGGCGGATTCACGGCCCGACCCCGGCCCCTTGACCTCGACCTCCAGGGTCTTCATACCGTGTTCCATCGCCTTGCGCCCCGCTTCCTCGGCCGCCATCTGCGCGGCATAGGGAGTGGACTTGCGCGATCCCTTGAAACCCTGGGACCCCGCCGAAGACCAGGAGATTGCATTCCCCTGCGCGTCGGTGATGGTAATCATCGTGTTATTGAAGGTCGCGTTCACGTGCGCCACGCCGGATGCGATGTTCTTGCGATCGCGGCGCCGTGTACGCGCTGGAGGTGTCGCCATTTCCCAATCCCAAATTTATAAAAACGAACGGTTTAGGCCATCTTCTTTCCGGCGATGGGCCGAGCCTTACCCTTGCGGGTGCGGGCATTCGTGTGGGTCCGCTGGCCCCGCACGGGAAGCCCCTTGCGGTGGCGCAGCCCGCGATAGCACCCAAGGTCGAGAAGACGTTTGATGTTCATCGCCACTTCGCGCCGGAGGTCGCCCTCCACCCGGTAATCGTTGTCGATGATCTCGCGGATGCGGATCACCTCGTCGTCGGTGAGCTGATGGACCCGCTGCGCGGCCTCGATACCCGCCTTCTGACAGATAGCCCTGGCAAAGGCGGGGCCGATGCCATGAATATAGGTCAAACCGACTTCGACCCGCTTATCGGTCGGTATATTGACGCCAGCAATACGTGCCAAGGTATTGACTCCCAAGCAATTTTTCAGATTCAGGAATAGCCTGCCGGCCCTCGAAAAGGCCAGCGATTATAGAAAAACAGGGCGCCAAGTCAATAGCTTAGCCCCTTATTTTGCATTTATTCAAAACCCCGTCGATCTCTTTCGCCACTTCGTCGATACCGCCCATGCCGTCCACCGAGCTCAAGGTCCCCCGCCCTTCGTAATAGGGCAGCAACGGCGCGGTCTGGCGATGATACGCCGCCAACCGCGCGGCCACGGTTTCCGCGTTGTCGTCATCGCGCCGGATGAACTCGGTCCCGCCGCAGGAATCGCAAACGCCGGCCTGGGTGGTCGGCTTATTGGTATCGTGATACCCGGCGCCGCAGGCGGCGCAGGTGAAGCGCCCCGAAATCCGCGCCACCAGGGCGCCGTCGTCGACCTTGAGCTCGATCACGCAGTCCAGCTTGAGGTCGTTTTCCGCCAGCATGTCATCCAGCGCCTCGGCCTGAGGCACGGTCCGGGGGAACCCGTCCAGAATGAAACCGCCGGCGCAGTCGGGCTGCTTGATGCGCTCGGCGATCATTTCGACGATGATGTCGTCGGGAACCAGTTCGCCCCGGTCCATGATTCCCTTGACCTGTGACCCCAGTTCACTGCCCGACGCCACGGCGGCGCGCAGCATGTCACCGGTCGAGAGCTGCTTGAGGCCGTGTTTCTCTTCCAGCCGCTGCGCCTGGGTTCCCTTGCCGGCACCGGGTGGGCCTAGAAGGATCAGGTTCACCGCCGCCGGCCCCGGAGCCTGGATTTCTTGATCAGTCCCTCATACTGGTGGGCCAACAGGTGCGATTGCACCTGGGCGACGGTGTCCATGGTCACGGTGACCACGATCAGCAGGCTGGTGCCGCCGAAATAGAACGGGACCGCCATCTTGGAGATCAGGAATTCCGGCAGCAGGCTGATCAGCGCGAGGTAGCTGGCGCCCACCGCGGTCAGCCGGGTGAGGACGTAATCAAGGTATTCTGCCGTGTTCTGGCCCGGACGGATTCCGGGAATGAAGCCGCCATGCTTCTTGAGATTCTCCGCCGTGTCCGACGGATTGAACACCACCGCGGTATAGAAGAACGCGAAGAAAATGATCAGCGAAGCGTAGATGATATAGAACACCGGCTGGCCGCGCCCAAGATATGCGGTGATGGTGGTCAGGAATTCGGGTCCCTGGCCGGCGCTGAAGCCGGCGATGGTGACCGGCATCAAAAGCAGCGCCGAGGCAAAGATCGGCGGGATCACACCGGGCGTGTTGATCTTCAGGGGCAGGTGCGAGCTTTCCCCGCCATACATCTGGTTGCCAACCTGGCGTTTGGGATATTGCACCACGATGCGCCGCTGGGCGCGCTCGATGAAGACGATGAAGGTGATCACCCCCAACGCCAGGGCCCCAACCGCGACGATGACCAGCCCGGACAGGGCGCCGGTGCGGCCCAGTTCCAAGGTGGCGGCGATGGCCGATGGCAGTTCGGCGACGATGCCGCCGAAAATGATCAGGGAAATGCCGTTACCCACGCCCCGGGCGGTGATCTGCTCGCCCAGCCACATCAGGAAGATGGTGCCGCCGACCAGGGTGATGACCGTGGAAAGGCGGAAGAAATACCCCGGATCGTGCACCGCGGGACCGGCGGAGGACGTCATGCCCTCCAGCCCGACGGCGATGCCGTAGCCTTGCACCGTGGCGAGGATCACCGTGCCGTAGCGGGTATACTGGTTGATCTTTTTCTGCCCCTGTTCGCCTTCCTTCTTGAGGGCCTCCAGCTTGGGCGACACCGACGTCATCAGCTGCATGATGATGGCCGAGGAGATGTAAGGCATGATGGACAGCGCGAAGATCGCCATGCGCTCCACCGCGCCGCCGGCAAAAATGTTGATCATGCCGAGAATGCCGCTCTGCTGCTGGGCGAAGATATCGGCCAGCGCCTGCGGGTCGATACCGGGAAGCGGCACATAGGTGCCCAACCGGTAGACGCACAGCACGCCCAGGGTGAACCAAATTCGCTTCTTCAACTCGGTCGCCTTGGCAAAGGCGCCGAAATTGATATTCGCAGCTAGTTGTTCAGCGGCGGAGGCCATGGGCCGTCTCCAACGTCAGCAGATCACCGGCCAGGCGCACAAGGCGCCGGGCGTTACGCTCCCTCGTCCCCGTCTTCAGCCTGGCCCCCTGAGTCCTGGGCTGCGTTCTTCTTGCCCCGGGAACGCTTCTTCTCGGACTTCTCGCGCTTGACCCGGGTCAAGGTCACGGCGCCGCCCGCGGCCTCGATCGCCGCCTTGGCGGAGGCCGTGGCACCGGCCACTTCAAGCGCCACCTTGGCCTTGATCTCACCATTGCCGAGCACGCGCACGCCGTCCCTAAGATGCTTGATGACCCCGCTTTGCTTCAATACCGCCTCGGTGATGGGCTGGCCGGCATCCAGGAGCTTCTTGTCGATGGCCTCCTGAAGGGCGTCCAGGCCGATCTCCGAAAAGCGCAGGCCGTGGATGTTGTTGAAGCCGCGCTTGGGCAGGCGGCGGTGCAGCGGCATCTGGCCGCCCTCGAACCCCTTGATGGCGACGCCGGAGCGGGACTTCTGGCCTTTCATGCCGCGGCCCGCGGTCTTGCCGCTGCCGGAACCGATGCCGCGGCCGACGCGGGTGCGGGACTTGCGGGCGCCGGGCTTGTCGCTGATCTCGTTCAATCTCATGACGCTGTATCCTGGTTCGCCCCGTTAGGAGCCTTCTTCGACCCTGACGAGGTGGGCGACTTTATCGATCATGCCGCGAACCGAGGGCGTATCGGGAAGGTCGCGGCTGCGGTTAATCTTGTTGAGGCCCAGCCCGATCAAGGTGGCCCGCTGGTCCTTGGGGCGCCGGATCGGACTCCTGATCTGGGTAACGCGGATCGTTTTGTCAACCATCTGCCGTCTCCTCCGCCTGGCCCTCCGCCGCGGCCTCCGCCTTTGGCGCGGTGCCCAACAGGTCAGCCACCTTCTTGGAGCGCCGGGCCGCCACCATGCGGGGCGAATTGAGGTTCTGCAAGGCATCGAAAGTGGCCTTGATCATGTTGTAGGGGTTGGCCGAGCCCATCGACTTGGTCACGATGTCATGGATACCCACGGTTTCGAACACGGCGCGCATGGGGCCACCGGCGATGATGCCGGTGCCCGCAGGGGCCGCCCGCAGGATGACCCGGCCGGCGCCGAAGCGCCCCTTGACATCGTGATGCAGGGTGTGGCCGTCGCGGATGGGGACCCGGATCATGCGGCGCTTGGCTTGTTCGGTCGCCTTGCGGATGGCCTCGGGCACCTCCCGCGCCTTACCGGCGCCGTAGCCGACCCGGCCCTTGGTGTCGCCGACCACCACCAGCGCAGCGAAGCCGAAGCGGCGCCCGCCCTTCACCACCTTGGCGACGCGGTTGATGCTGACCAGTTTGTCGACCAGGTCGCTGTCCTGGTTGTCCCGTTCCTGCCTATTCGGTCTGCGTGCCATACCCGGTCCCTTTAAAAATTCAATCCAGCTTCGCGCGCGGCGTCGGCAAGGGCCTTCACCCGGCCATGGAAAATGTAGCCGCCGCGGTCGAACACCACGCTTTCGACCCCGTTGGCCTTGGCACGGGCGGCGATCAGCTTGCCCACTTCGGCGGCCGCTTCGCGGTCGGCGCCGGTCTTGGTCTTACCCTTGAGGTCCTTCTCCAGCGTCGAAGCCGCGGCAATGGTCCGGCCCTCAATATCGTCTATGACCTGAGCATAGATGTGCTTGGAGGAACGGAACACGCTGAGACGCGGCCGCTTGCTCTTGCGGTTCAGCTGGTTGCGCACCCTGCGCCGACGGCGCTTGAACAGGTCTTTGTTGGTCAGCATGGCCCTTGGTCCTACTTCTTCTTGCCTTCCTTGCGGAGGATGAATTCGCCCTCGTAGCGGACTCCCTTGCCCTTGAAGGGCTCGGGCGGCCGAAACGCCCGGATCTCCGCCGCCACCTGGCCGACACGCTGGCGGTTGGCGCCGCTGACGGCGATCGCCGTGGGACGCTCGCAGGCGATCGAGATGCCGTCCGGGATCGGATAGGTGATGGGGTGGGAATACCCCAACTGCAGCACCAGGTTCTTGCCTTCGACCTGGGCGCGGTAGCCGACCCCCTGGATCTCCAGAGACTTGGTGAAACCCTCGCCGACACCGGAGACGATGTTGCTGACCAGGGTCCGGCTCATGCCCCACATGGTACGGGCCCGCTTGCTGTTGCCCCGCGGCGAGACCGTGATCTCATTTTCGGCCACGGCGACCTCGACCTCCGGGGCGAGCTCGACCGAAAGCTCGCCCAGCTTGCCCTTGGCGGAGACCTCCTGGCCCGAGACGGTCACGGTCACCCCGTCGGGGATGGAGACCGGATTTTTGCCGATGCGCGACATCTTGAACTCCTTATCGACCCTTGGCGGCCCCTAGAACACCTGGCACAAGACTTCGCCGCCCACATTGGCCTCCCGCGCCTCGACGTCGGACATGACGCCCCGGGGGGTGGAAAGAACGGCGATGCCGAGGCCATTGAACGGACGCGGCAGGTCCTTGATCTTCGAATAGACCCGGCGGCCCGGCTTCGAGACCCGCCGGATGGTGCGGATCACGGGCTCGCCGTCGTGGTACTTGAGCTCGATCTTGATCTCCGACAGCCCGGGCGAAACCTCATGCCGCTCGAAACCTCGGATATATCCTTCCTTCTCCAGCACGTGCAGCACATTGGCGCGCAGGTTGGAGGCCGGCGTGACGATGCTGGAGAGCTTACGGGTCTGGGCATTCCGGATCCGTGTGAGCATATCCCCAAGAGGGTCGGTCATTGCCATACCTTGGATCTCCTTCCCCTTACCAACTCGACTTGACCATGCCCGGGATCTGGCCGTTGGCGGCCAATTCCCGCACCGCGATGCGGCTCAGGCGGAACTTGCGGTAGACGCCGCGGGGCCGCCCGGTCAGTTCGCAGCGGCGCTGGATACGCACGGCGCTGGAATTGCGCGGCAACTCGGCGAGCTTCAGGCGCGCGGCAAAGCGCTCCTCCGCCGGCAGCGACCGGTCGCTGGCGATGGCCTTCAATTTGGCACGGCGCGCGGCAAACTTGCGCACCAACTTCTGTCTCGTCTTGTTCTTCTCTATGGCACTGGTCTTCGCCATGGAAAGAAACCTCCGTCCTTTCGTCGTTCCCGCCGCTCACTCGGCGAACGGGAAATCAAACCCCTGCAGCATCACCTTCGCTTCCTCGTCCGAACCGGCCGTGGTGACGATGGTGACATCCATGCCCCTGATCTCATCGATCTGATCGTAATCGATTTCCGGGAACACGATCTGCTCCCTCAGCCCCAGGGAATAATTGCCCCGCCCGTCGAAGCTCCGCGGCGACAGCCCGCGGAAATCCCGCACCCGCGGCAGGGCGATGGTGACCAAACGGTCGAGAAACTCGTACATGCGCGTGCGCCTCAGCGTGACCTTGCAGCCAATGGGCATGCCCTCACGCAGCTTGAAGTTGGCGACCGACTTCTTGGCCCGAATGACGATGGGCTTCTGGCCGGTGATCGCGGCAAGCTCGGCCGCCGCCGAATCGAGCTTCTTGGAATCGCCGATCGCCTCGCCGATCCCCATATTCACGACGATCTTGCTGAGCCGCGGCACGCTCATGGGGTTGGCGTACTCGAACGCGTCCTGCAGCGACTTCTTCACGACGGTGTCGTAGTGCTCCTTCATCTTGGGCACGTATTTTTCACTCGCCTCGGCCATCATTCCTTCCTCAAATCCTTGCCAGCCCCGGTTGCCTTGCCGCTCAAACGTCGATCACTTCGCCGGAGCGTTTCGCCACCCGGACCTTGCGCCCGCCCTCGAGCACCTTGAAAGTGACCCGGGTCGGCTTGTCGTCCTTGGGATCGAGCAGCGCGACATTGGAAACATGGATCGACGCTTCCTTGTCGACGATGCCGGGCGGCTGGCCCTGGCCGCCGCGGAAATGCCGCTTGACCATATTGACGCCTTGCACGATGACCCGGTCCCGGGACGTCAAGACCTTGAGCACCCTGCCCTTCTTGCCCTTGTCCCGACCCGTGAGCACGGTCACCGTATCGCCCTTCCTGATCTTCTTCATGGCTTCAACCGCCCGTCCTTGATGTTCCCGCCCTACAGCACTTCGGGGGCGAGAGAGATGATCTTCATGTAGCCCTTGCCGCGCAATTCGCGGGTGACCGGGCCGAAGATGCGGGTTCCGATGGGTTCACCCTGGCCGTCGATCAACACCGCCGCGTTGCGGTCGAAGCGGATGGCGCTGCCGTCGGCACGGCGGATTTCCTTGGCCGTGCGCACGATGACGGCACGCTGGATGTCGCCCTTCTTGACGCGGCCGCGGGGAATCGCCTCCTTGACGGAAACCACGATGACGTCGCCGACGCCCGCGGACATGCGCTTGGAGCCACCCAGCACCTTGATGCACTGGACCCGGCGCGCGCCCGAGTTATCGGCCACCTCCAGGTTGGTTTGCATCTGGATCATCGGATCAACCCTTTCCCAACTAACCGGCCCGCTTTAAGCGTCACCGGAGAGAACCTGCCAACACTTACGCTTGGAGATCGGACGGCATTCCTCGATCCGAACCTTGTCGCCGACCTTGTAAGCGTTGTTTTCATCATGGGCGGCGAACCTCTTCGAGCGCATGATCACCTTCTTCACCAAAGGGTGCATGAACCGGCGATCGACACGCACGATCACCGTCTTGTCGCCCTTATCGGAAACCACCGTGCCCTGCAAAATCCGCTTCGACATAGCCGCCTGTTCCGTTCCTTAATTCGTTTCCCGTGCCGGCCCGCGCGCTCAGGCGCTCTTGGCGGCGGTTTCGTTCAAAATGGTCTGGATGCGGGCGATATCGCGCCGCACCTGGCGCACCCGCGCAGTGTTCTCGAGCTGACCGCTGGCCGCCTGAAAGCGCAGGTTGAACGCCTCTTTCTTGAGGTTCACCAGCTCGGAGCCCAGCTCGTCGTGGCTCTTGGACCGCACGTCTTCCGCTTTCATCCTAGTCCTCCTCGCCGATCCGGGCGACGAACCGTGTGCGGACCGGAAGCTTGGCCGCGGCCAGCGCCAACGCCTCGCGCGCGGTCGCCTGATCGACCCCGTCGATCTCGAACATGATGCGCCCAGGATGCACCCGGCAGGCCCAGAACTCCGGCGTTCCCTTGCCCTTGCCCTGGCGCACTTCGGCCGGCTTCTGGCTGACCGGCACGTCGGGGAACAGAAGCACCCAGACCCGGCCCGAACGCTTCATGGCGCGGGTGATGGCGCGGCGCGCAGCTTCGATCTGGCGGGCGGTAATCCGCTCGGGCTGCAGCGCCTTGAGGCCGAAGGAGCCGAAGTTGAGGCGCGTGCCGCCCTTGGCGGCGCCGTGGATGCGCCCCTTGTGGGCCTTGCGGAACTTGGTTCGCTTTGGTTGAAGCATCTCTTACCGTCCCAGGACTTCAGGAGCCCGTCACGCCGGGCGCCGTGGGCGCGCCCGGGCTGCCGGTTCCGGTCCGCCCGACTTGCTGTTCCATCGCCTTCTTATCCTGGGCCATGGGGTCATGGGCCATGATCTCACCCTTGAAGATCCACACCTTGACGCCGCAGGCGCCATAGGTGGTCCGCGCCGTGGCATAGCCGTAATCGACATCCGCGCGCAGGGTATGCAACGGCACCCGGCCCTCGCGATACCACTCGGTGCGCGCGATTTCGGCGCCGCCGAGCCGCCCGGCACAGTTGATGCGGATGCCCTCGGCGCCGAGGCGGATCGCCGACTGCACGGCCCGCTTCATGGCGCGGCGAAAGGCGATGCGGCGCTCCAGTTGCTGGGCGATGTTTTCGGCCACCAGCTGGGCATCGATCTCCGGCTTGCGGATCTCGACGATGTTGAGATGCACCTCGGCATCGGTCCGCTTCGCCACCTCGGTGCGGAGCTTTTCGATATCGGCGCCCTTCTTGCCGATCACCACGCCCGGGCGGGCGGTATGGATGGTGATGCGCGCCTTCTTGGCCGGCCGTTCGATGACCACCTTGGAAACACCCGCCTGAGACAGCGTCTTGAGCAGGTAATCCCTGATCTTGATGTCCTCATGCAGGAGATCGCCATAGTCGTTGTCCGCGTACCAGCGGGAATCCCAGGTCCTGTTGATGCCGAGCCTGAGCCCGACCGGATTGACTTTCTGACCCATTACGATGCCTCCTCGGCTTCCCGGACAACCACCTTGAGGTTGGAGAACGGCTTGCGGATGCGCCCCGCCCGACCCCGGGCACGGGCCCGGAAACGCTTCATCACCATCGCCTTGCCGACCGACGCTTCGGCCACCACGAGACGGTCGACGTCGAGCTGGTGATTGTTTTCGGCGTTGGCGATGGCCGACTGCAGAACCTTCTTCACGTCCCGCGCGATGCGCTTGGAGGAAAACGTCAGGTCCGCCAACGCGGTTTCCGCCCGCTTGCCCCGGATCATGCCGGCCACCAGGCCCAATTTCTGCGGGCTGACGCGAATCATGTGGCCGTAGGCCATGGCTTCCGCCTCTTCCACCCGCCGCGGGTTGCTTTTCTTGCCCATGGCGCCCTCCTAGGCCCGCCGCGCGCGCCGGTCGGCGGCGTGGCCGTAATAGGTCCGGGTCGGGGAAAATTCGCCGAACTTGTGGCCGATCATGTTTTCCGTCACCAGGACGGGGATGAATTTCTGACCGTTGTGGACGCCGAAGGTGAGACCGACGAACTGCGGCAGAATGGTCGAGCGCCGCGACCAGGTCTTGATCACCTGATTGCTGCCCGACGAGCGCGCGGCGTCCGCCTTCTTCAGCAGATAGCCGTCCACAAACGGACCTTTCCAAACCGATCGAGCCATGACTTCTTCCTGCCTTACCTTCTCTTGCGGGCCCGGTGCCGGCTGCGGATGATGAGCCGGTCGGACGCCTTCTTGCCACGGGTGCGCGCGCCCTTGGTGGGCTTGCCCCAGGGGGTCACGGGATGGCGGCCGCCCGAGGTGCGCCCCTCGCCGCCGCCATGGGGATGATCCACCGGGTTCATGGCAACGCCGCGGACAACCGGCCGACGGCCCAGCCAGCGCTTGCGGCCCGCCTTTCCCAGATTGATATTCTGCTGGTCGGAATTGGACACCGCTCCGATCGAGGCCATGCATTGTTCCGGCACCATGCGCACCTCGCCGGAGCCAAGGCGCAGCTGGGCATAGCCGGAGTCCTTACCGATCAACTGCACGTAGGTGCCGGCGGAACGCGCGATCTGCCCGCCGCGCCCGGCCTTCATCTCGACATTGTGGACGATCGTGCCGACCGGGATGGAACGGAGCGGCATGGCGTTGCCGGGCTGCACGTCGACCCGCTCGCCGGCGATCACCTTGTCCCCCGGTCCGAGCCGCTGGGGCGCCAGGATGTAGGCTTGCTCGCCATCGGCATACTTGATCAGGGCGATAAAGGCGGTGCGGTTGGGATCGTATTCGAGCCGTTCCACCATCGCCTCGACATCGAATTTACGGCGCTTGAAATCGATCACGCGGTAGCGGCGCTTGTGGCCGCCGCCGCGCTGGCCAACGGTGACACGGCCGGTATTGTTGCGCCCTCCGGCGCGCTTCTTGCCCTCGGTCAACGCCTTGACCGGCTTGCCCCGGTGCAGCTGCGAGCGGTCCACGAGGACCAGCTGGCGCCGCGACGGTGTGGTGGGATTGAAGGTTTTCAGTGCCATAACTCTGTCCTTGCCGTGCCGCTTAGAGGCCCGAGGTCACGTCGATCGATTCGCCCTCGGCGAGGGTCACGATCGCCTTCTTGGTATCCGCCCGCTTGCCGAGCTGGCCGCGGAAACGCTTGCTCTTGCCCGTCTGGCGCAGGGTGTTGACCGCCAGCACCTTGACCTTGAAGAGAGTCTCCACCGCCACCCGGATTTCGGGCTTGGTGGCGGTCAGCGGCACCCGGAAGGTGACCTGATTGTGTTCCGAGCCCTGGGTCGACTTTTCGGTAATCACCGGGGCCAGGATGAGATCAAACTTCCGGCCTTCGCCGACGCGGACGTCCTTTGTGCTGCGCCGCTGGGTCATTTGAGGCGCGCCTCCAATGCGCTGACCGCGTCCCGGGTCAGGACCAGGGTCTCGCGATTGAGAATGTCGTAAACGTTGGCGCCGGCGCTGGGCAGCACGTCGACACCGGGAATGTTGCGCGCCGCGCGGGAGAACCCGGCATCGATCTCGGCCCCGTCGATGATCAACACCGATCCCCAGCCAAGCTTGCCGAGCCTGACGGCCAGCGCCTTTGTCTTAGGATCCTCGGCCTTGGCCGCGTCCAGCACCACCAGGGCGCCGGCCGCCTGCTTGGCCGAAAGTGCCGCACGCAGGGCCGCCTTGCGCACTTTCTTGGGCAGCTTGGTGGCATGGCTGCGCACCACCGGCCCGAACATGGTCGCACCGCCGCGGAACTGGGCCGAGCGCAGCGAACCCTGGCGAGCCCGGCCGGTGCCCTTCTGGCGGTACGGCTTGGCGGTGGTGCCGCTGATTTCAGAAACCACCTTTGTCTTATGGGTGCCAGCGCGGCGCTTGGCGCGCTGCCATTCGACGCAGCGCTGCAAGAGATCGGTGCGCACATCGGCCCCGAAGACCTCGTCGGCGAGATCGATCGAACCGACGTTCTTGGCGTCCAGATCTATGACGTCGACCTTCATCGGGCTCAGTCCTTCTTGTCTTCTTCGCCGTCGCCGGCGTCTTCGGCGGCAGCTTCTTCCGGGGCGACGTCCTCGGCCGGGGCCTCCTCAGCAGGCGCCGCGCCGGTCCCCGCCGGGTATGGCGCATCCTCGGGCCGGGGCCGCTTGACGGCGTCGGAAATCAAAACGTAACCACCCTTGGCGCCCGGCACCGCGCCGCGGATCAGGATCAGGCCTTCGGTGTCATCGGTGGCGTGAACCTCGAGGTTCTGGGTCGTCACCCGCCGGTCGCCCATGTGACCCGCCATCTTCTTGCCCTTGAACACCTTGCCCGGGTCCTGGCTGTGGCCGGTAGAACCGTGTGAGCGGTGAGAGATCGAAACGCCGTGGCTGGCTTCAAGGCCGGCGAAGTTATGGCGCTTCATGCCGCCCGCAAAGCCCTTGCCGATCGAAGTGCTGACCACGTCCACCTTTTGTCCGGCGACGAAATGGCTCGGCTTGATCTCGGTCCCGACGTCGACCAACGCGTCGTCGGCGACCCGGAACTCGACCAGCCGCCGCTTGGGCTCCACCTTGGCCTTGGCGAAATGGCCCCGCTGCGGCTTCGGCGTGTTCTTGGCCTTGGCCGTGCCGACGCCGAGCTGCAGGGCGGTGTAACCGTCCTTCTCCGCCGTTTTCTGGGCCACAACCTGACAGTTGTCGACCTTGAGCACGGTCACCGGGACGTGCCGGCCGTCTTCCGAGAACAGCCGGGTCATGCCCATCTTCTGTGCGATTATTCCGGTGCGCATGGCGTTATCCACGTTCTCTCCGTCTCCCGGGCGCCCTTACAGCTTGATCTCGACGTCGACGCCGGCCGCGAGGTCGAGCTTCATCAGCGCATCCACGGTCTGGGGCGTCGGGTCGATAATATCCAGCAGCCGTTTGTGGGTGCGAACCTCGAACTGCTCCCGCGATTTCTTGTCGACATGGGGCGAGCGCAGCACGGTGAACTTCTCGATCCGAGTCGGCAAGGGAATCGGGCCGCGAACCTGTGCCCCGGTGCGCTTGGCGGTGCCGACGATCTCGCTGGTGGACTGGTCCAACAAGCGATGGTCGAACGCCTTGAGCCGGATGCGTATGTTTTGGTTTTCCATGGTTCGTATGTCCTGTCCCGTCCCGTCACCCGGGAAGCCTGAGCTCTCTTGCTACTCGATGATTTTGGCGACGACGCCGGCGCCGACGGTGCGCCCGCCCTCGCGGATGGCGAAGCGCAGGCCCTCGTCCATGGCGATCGGCTGGATCAGCTCGACGCTCATCGACACGTTGTCGCCCGGCATCACCATCTCCGTCCCGCTCGGAAGCTCCACCTCCCCGGTCACGTCGGTCGTCCGGAAGTAGAACTGCGGACGGTACTTGGTGAAGAACGGCGTGTGACGCCCGCCCTCGTCCTTGGTCAGGATGTAGGCCTCCGCCTCGAACTTGGTGTGCGGCGTGATCGAGCCCGGCGCCGCCAGAACCTGGCCGCGCTCGACCTCCTCGCGCTTGGTGCCGCGCAGAAGCACGCCGATATTGTCCCCCGCCTCCCCCTGGTCCAGCAGCTTGCGGAACATCTCCACGCCCGTGCACACCGTCTTCGACGTCGCCTTGATGCCGACGATCTCGATGTCCTCGCCGACCTTGATGACGCCGCGCTCAACCCGACCCGTCACCACCGTGCCGCGGCCCGAGATCGAGAACACGTCCTCGATCGGCATCAGGAACGGCAGGTCCTTCGGGCGGTCCGGCTGCGGTATGTAATCGTCAACCGCCGCCATCAGCTCCAGGATCGAGTTCTTGCCGATCTCGTCGTCTCGCGCCTCCAAAGCCGCAAGCGCCGAGCCCTTCACAACCGGGATGTCGTCCCCCGGGAACTCGTAAGAGCTCAGAAGCTCCCGGATCTCCAACTCCACAAGCTCCAGAAGCTCCGGGTCGTCAACCTGGTCGACCTTGTTCATGTAAACCACGATCGCCGGCACCCCAACCTGGCGCGCCAGAAGTATATGCTCCCGAGTCTGCGGCATCGGCCCGTCGGCCGCCGAAACAACCAGGATCGCGCCGTCCATCTGCGCCGCCCCCGTGATCATGTTCTTCACGTAGTCCGCATGACCCGGGCAGTCCACATGCGCGTAGTGGCGATTGTCCGTCTCGTACTCAACATGCGCCGTCGCGATCGTGATCCCACGCTCCCGCTCCTCCGGCGCCTTGTCGATCATGTCGAACGCCGTGAACTCCGCGCCCCCCGACTCCGAAAGAACCCGCGTGATCGCCGCCGTCAACGTCGTCTTCCCATGGTCAACGTGACCAATCGTCCCGATGTTGCAATGCGGCTTCGTACGTTCAAACTTTGCCTTCGCCATGACGTCTCTCCGTTCCCCTAGGCGAGTTTCGCTCGAACTTCGTCGGCCACCGCCTGGGGGACCTGTTCGTAGCGCTCGAAATGCATGGTGAACTGCGCCCGGCCCTGACTCATGGAACGCAGCGTGTTGACATAACCGAACATGTTGGCCAGCGGCACCAGGGCCGAGATCACCCGGGCGTTGCCGCGCTGGTCCATACCGGACACCTGGCCGCGGCGGGACTGCAGGTCGCCCATGATATCGCCCATGTATTCCTCGGGCGTGACCACCTCGACCTTCATCAAGGGTTCGAGCAGCGCCGGGGCGCCTTTCTGCATGCCTTCGCGGAAGGCCGCGCGGGCCGCGATCTCGAACGCCATGACCGAGGAATCGACGTCATGATAGGCACCGTCCACCAGCTGGACCTTGAAGTCGATCACCGGAAAGCCGACCAGGACGCCGGTATCCTTGGCGCTGGCCAGGCCCTTTTCCACGCCGGGAATGTATTCCTTGGGCACGTTGCCGCCGACGATCTTGCTATCGAAGGCATAGCCCTCGCCGGGGGCGGGATCGAACACCAGCTTGACCCGGGCGAACTGTCCGGAACCGCCGGTCTGCTTCTTGTGGATATAATCCACCTCGGCCGATTTGGTGATGGTCTCGCGATAAGCCACCTGCGGGGCGCCGACATTGGCGTCGACCTTGAACTCGCGCCGCATGCGATCGACCAGAATGTCGAGGTGCAATTCCCCCATCCCCTTGATCACGGTCTGGCCGCTTTCCTCATCGGTGGTCACCCGGAAGGAGGGGTCTTCCTGGGCGAGACGCGCGAGCGCCTGGCCCATCTTTTCCTGGTCGCCCTTGGTCATGGGTTCGACCGCGACCTCGATCACCGGCTCCGGGAAATCCATCCGCTCCAAGATGACCGGTTTGTTGGGATCGCACAGGGTATCGCCGGTCGTCACATCTTTAAGGCCCGCAATGGCGAGAATGTCGCCGGCACGGGCCTCTTTAATGTCTTCACGGGAATTGGCATGCATCAGGAGCATCCGGCCGACGCGCTCGCGCTTGCCCTTGACCGTATTCATGACGCTGGCGCCGGTCTCGAGCACGCCGGAATAGACGCGCACGAAGGTCAGGGACCCGACGAATGGATCGGTCATCACCTTGAAGGCGAGGGCGGCGAAGGGCTCCGAATCGGAGCTCTTGCGGGTCATCGGCTCTTCGCTGTCGGGCTTCATGCCCTTGATGTCGGCGACGTCGGTGGGCGCCGGCAGGAAATCGACGATGGCGTCCAACAGCGGCTGCACGCCCTTGTTCTTGAAGGCCGAGCCGCACAGCACGGGCACCAGTTCGCCCGAACAGGTGCCCTTGCGGATACAGGCCTTCAGCGTATCGATGTCGGGTTCCTCGCCCTCGAGATAGGCCTCCATGGCGGTGTCGTCCTGTTCGACCGCCGTCTCGACCAGCCTTGAACGGTATTCCGCCGCCTCGGTCGCCATGTTTTCGGGAATATCGGTCACCTCGAACTCGGCGCCCAAGGTCTCTTCTTTCCAGATGATCGCCTTTTGCGTCAACAGGTCGACGACGCCGACGAAATCGGCTTCGGCGCCGATCGGAAGCTGGGTCACCAGAGGGGTCGCGCCCAAGCGGTCGACGATCATATCGACGCAGCGGAAGAAATCGGCGCCCACCCGGTCCATCTTGTTGACGAAACAGATGCGCGGCACGCCGTACTTGTCGGCCTGGCGCCACACGGTTTCCGACTGGGGTTCGACACCGGCCACGGAATCGAACACAGCCACGGCGCCGTCGAGCACACGCAAGCTGCGCTCCACCTCGATGGTGAAGTCGACATGGCCCGGGGTATCGATGATGTTCACGCGATGATCCCGCCACATTGCCGTGGTCGCGGCCGACGTGATGGTGATCCCGCGCTCCTGCTCCTGCTCCATCCAGTCCATGGTGGCGGTGCCCTCATGGACCTCGCCGATCTTGTAGGAGCGGCCCGTGTAGAACAGGATCCGTTCGGTGGTCGTTGTCTTACCGGCATCGATATGGGCCATGATGCCGATGTTTCGGTACATTTCGAGTGGATGCGTGCGTGCCATGACAAATTTTCCTGGGAATGTATCGCGTGTCTGACGGACGCGTCCCTGTTGTTACCAGCGGTAGTGGGAGAAGGCCTTGTTGGCCTCCGCCATGCGGTGGGTGTCTTCGCGCTTTTTCACCGCGTTCCCACGATTGTTGGCGGCATCCAGCAACTCGTTGGACAACCGATCCACCATGGTGTTCTCGTTCCGCCCCCGGACCGCCTCGATGATCCAGCGGATGGCGAGGGTCTGGCGCCGCTCGGCGCGGACCTCGACGGGGATCTGGTAGGTGGCGCCGCCGACCCGGCGGGAGCGCACCTCGATGGCGGGCTTGACGTTTTCAAGGGCGTCATGGAAGACCTTGACGGGATCCCCGGCCTTGCCGGAGATGGCGTCGAAGGCGCCGTAGACGATCTTCTCGGCGGCCGATTTCTTGCCGTCGAGCATCAAGGAATTCATGAATTTGGTCACGACGATGTCGCCGAACTTGGCGTCGGGAAGGACCTCGCGTTTCTCTGCGGCGTGGCGGCGGGACATGCTCGGCTCCTACCTCGGGCGCTTGGCGCCGTATTTGGAGCGGCGCTGGCGGCGGTCGCCGACCCCCTGGGTGTCGAGCGTGCCGCGGATGATGTGGTAGCGCACGCCGGGCAGATCCTTGACGCGGCCGCCGCGGATCATCACCACGGAATGCTCCTGCAGATTGTGCCCTTCGCCGGGGATATAGCTGGTCACTTCGAACCCGTTGGTCAGCCGCACGCGCGCCACCTTGCGCAGCGCCGAATTGGGTTTCTTCGGCGTGGTGGTGTAGACGCGGGTGCAGACGCCGCGCTTTTGCGGGCAAGCCTCCATCGCCGGAACCTTGTTCCGGGCCACGGGCTTCTTGCGCGGCTTGCGAATCAACTGGTTGATCGTCGGCATCAGGACAAACCTTCCAATTTCCCATCGGGGCCAGGGCCAAAGGCCGAAAGCGCCCGCTCCGTCCCGGACAAACCGGGATCAAATCCTTGAAATTACACAACAAGCGAGCACACGCAGAGCGCCTGCGATCAGCTCGCCACCGGTCCATCAAACGGCCCGACCGAAGCGGGGCCTATAAGGTTGCTTCAAAAACCCGAGACCGCGTCTAGGATGGACACCTACCACCGGCCCCAACGAAGGAGCGCGCATACTAGTGACGGAGCCAAGGCCCGTCAACCCCTCATTTACCGAAAAAAACGCTTGTTTTCCGGGGGCCTTGGACGGTTTCACCGGCCCGTTGGCCGGGCCGAATCCATCCCTTCCTTAACGATGCCCGAGCGCGCGCGCATAAGGCCGCCCGAGCCGAAAGATTGGGCACCCCGTTAACCTTCGACCCTCGGCGGACATTGGCATCCTTCCCAACAATCGGGAGGGGCCGGCTCGGCCAGTTGCCGCAACGCTACGGCAGACAACGGTTTATGCTCTGGTGCCGCTATGACATTATAGAAAATGTCGAGTGAATATGGCGTATTTGAAACAGAAGTTTCCAAGAATAAGGGAGGAAGAAACCCATGCATAAATGCATGATCGTCGGTCTGGACTGTTCGCGGCTTGACTGCCGCTACAATATTGCCGGGCGATGCCACCACGCGATCGCCGACGATCCCGACAACTGCGCACATTATCGAAAGCGCCCAGATCAATCAGGGCGCCAGGAAACCGGCCCGTGGGTGCCGCCCCCTTGGGGCCAGGTGAAAGACACGCCTCCGCCGATCATCGAATCAGGTCTTAGGCCCTCATAAAGACCCGGCCCAAGCCCGACGCGCCGAGAAAACGGGCCCGTCTATGTCTGCTGATGGCTTCCAGCGGACATCGGGTTACGCGACACCCCGGCCCCGCCGGGCATGGCCGGGCGGAAGCGGCGCGATGCCGCAATCGGACAGAAAAAAGGCGCCGCCCAGAATGGGCGGCGCCCTGGTATTTCCACGCCGGGCCGCCACCCGGCCGCCCGTGAAGCCCGGATTTAGGCGCTTTTCTGCTCGACCTCGCCCTTGGCCGCGCCGTCCTCGGCAGTGGCTTCGGGCTGCTCCAACCGCGCCTTCTCCGCCTCCGCCGCCGCCAGTTCGCGGTCGCGGCTCGCCGCCACCCGCTTGAGCTGGTTCATGACGGCACCGGTGCCGGCCGGGATCAGGCGGCCGACGATGACGTTCTCCTTGAGCCCGATCAGGCGATCGATCCGGCCGGACACCGCAGCCTCGGTCAACACCCGCGTGGTCTCCTGGAAGGACGCGGCGGAGATGAACGAATTGGTGCCGAGCGAAGCCTTGGTGATGCCCTGCAGCACGGGGCTCGCCTCGGCCGGCTTCTGGCCTTCTTCCTTGGCCTTGACATTGGCCGCCTGGTACTCGAGCCGGTCGACGATTTCGCCGACCAGGTAGGTAGTCTCGCCGGGTTCGGTGATTTCGACTTTCTGCAGCATCTGGCGGATGATCACCTCGATGTGCTTGTCGTTGATCCGCACCCCCTGGAGCCGATAGACGTCCTGGATTTCGCGAACCAGGTATTCGGCCAGGGCCTGGACGCCCAGCACCCGAAGGATGTCGTGGGGCACCGGGCTGCCTTCCATCAGATGGTCGCCCTTCTGCACCCAGTCGCCTTCGCGCACCGCGATATGCCGATCCTTGGGCAGCAGGTACTCGGTAGGCTCGCCCTCCTCCGGCCGGACCAGGACGCGGCGCTTGGACTTGTAGTCGCGGCCGAATTCCACTTGGCCGTCGCTCTCGGCAAGGATGGCGAAGTCCTTGGGCTTGCGCGCCTCGAACAACTCGGCGACGCGCGGCAGGCCGCCCGTGATGTCGCGGGTCTTCATGGACTCGCGCGGGATACGCGCCAGCACGTCGCCGGCATGCACCTCATCGCCGTTCTCAACCCGCAGAATCGCCCCCACCGACATTAGGTAACGGGCCTCATGGCCGTTGGGCAGCACCACCACCTCGCCCGCCTTGTCGCGCAGCGTGATGCGCGGCCGCAACTCCGCCGCCTTGGGCTGGGATTTCCAATCGATCACCTCCTTGGAGGCGATGCCGGTGGTCTCGTCCACCACCTCGCGGTAGCTGACGCCCTCGGTCAGGTCCACGTAGTTGGCGGTGCCGGCGCTTTCGGTGATGATCGGCAGGGTATAGGGATCCCATTCCGCCATCTTGTCGCCCTTCTGCACCATCTGCCCTTCATCGACCAGGAGGCGGGCGCCGTAGGGCACCTCGTATCGCGCCATGACACGGCCCGATTCGTCTTCCAGGACGATCTCGCAGTTGCGTCCCATGACCACGGGCACACCTTCCGAATCCTGGACCGTGTTGCGGTTGTTGAACACGGCCTTGGAATCGAAGGCCGCCTCGACACTGGACTGCTCCGCGCCCCGCTGCGCCGCGCCGCCGATATGGAAGGTTCGCATGGTCAGCTGGGTCCCCGGCTCGCCGATCGACTGGGCGGCCATGACGCCGACCGCCTCGCCGATATTAACGGTGGTGCCCCGGGCCAGGTCGCGCCCGTAACACTTGACACAGATCCCGGAGGTGCATTCGCAGGTCAGCACCGAGCGGATGATCACTTCCTCGACGCCGGCGCGCTCGATCGACTCGACGATCTCCTCGTCCATCAGGACGCCCGCCTTGACGACGACCTCGCCGGAAAGCGGATCCAACACGTCTTCCGCGGGAACCCGGCCAAGAAGGCGTTCGGCCAGGGCCTCGATGACGTCGCCGCCCTCGATCACCGCCTTGGTCGGCAGGCCCTTCTTGGTGCCACAATCATCGGTGACGATGATCGCGTCCTGGGCAACGTCCACCAGACGCCGGGTGAGATAGCCTGAGTTGGCGGTCTTGAGCGCCGTGTCGGCCAGCCCCTTACGGGCGCCGTGGGTGGAATTGAAGTACTCCAGGACGGTCAGGCCCTCCTTGAAATTGGAGATGATCGGCGTTTCGATGATTTCGCCCGACGGCTTGGCCATCAGGCCGCGCATGCCGGCGAGCTGCTTCATCTGTGCCTCGGAGCCACGGGCGCCGGAATGGGCCATCATGTAGACCGAGTTGATGGGCGCCCCGGGCTTGGCCGAGGAAATGCCCTTCATCATCTCCTTGGAAACGAGGTCGGTGCACTGGGACCAGGCATCGATCACCTTGTTGTATTTTTCACCCTGGGTGATCAGGCCGTCGAGGTACTGGCGTTCGTATTCCTCGATCCGCTCCTGGGTATCGCTGACCAGCTTTTCCTTCGCCTTGGGGATGACGAGATCGTCCTTGCCGAAGGAGATCCCGGCCTGGAAGGCATTGCCGAAGCCCAGCGACATCAAGCGGTCGCAAAAGATCACCGTGTCCTTCTGCCCGCAGCCGCGATAGACCACGTCGATCAGGTTGGAGACCTCGCGCTTGGTCAGCACCTTGTTGATGACCTCGAATCCCAGTTCGGAATTGCGCGGCAGGACCTCGGAGATCAGCATCCGGCCCGGCGTAGTGTCCACCGTTTCCATCGTCGGGTTGCCGTCGGCGTCGATCGACCTGAACCGCGCCTTGATCTTCGAGTGCATGGTCACGGCACCGACATCCAGCGCCTGCTGGATTTCCCCGACACCGGTGAACATCATGCCCTCGCCGGGCTGGCCTTCGGCCTCCATCGACATGTAATAGAGCCCCAGGATGATGTCCTGGGTCGGCACGATGATGGGATTGCCGTTGGCCGGGCTCAGGATGTTGTTGGTCGACATGATCAACACGCGGGCCTCGAGCTGCGCCTCCAGCGACAGCGGCACATGGACCGCCATCTGGTCGCCGTCGAAATCGGCGTTGAAGGCGGCGCAGACCAGCGGATGCAGCTGGATCGCCTTACCTTCGATCAGCACCGGCTCGAAGGCCTGGATGCCCAGCCGGTGCAGCGTCGGCGCCCGGTTGAGCAGCACCGGGTGTTCCCGGATCACCTCTTCCAGGATGTCCCAAACCTCGGGCCGTTCCTTTTCGACCATGCGCTTGGCCGCCTTGATGGTGGTGGCCATGCCATAGAGCTCGAGCTTGGAATAGATGAACGGCTTGAACAGCTCGAGCGCCATCTTCTTGGGCAGGCCGCACTGGTGCAGCTTCAACTCCGGACCGACGACGATTACCGAACGGCCGGAATAATCGACGCGCTTGCCCAGCAGGTTCTGGCGGAAGCGGCCCTGCTTGCCCTTCAGCATGTCGCTGAGCGACTTCAGCGGGCGCTTGTTGGCGCCGGTGATGACGCGCGCCCGGCGGCCGTTGTCGAACAGGGCGTCCACCGCCTCCTGCAGCATGCGCTTTTCGTTGCGCACGATGATGTCCGGCGCATGCAATTCGATCAGCCGCTTCAAGCGGTTGTTGCGGTTGATCACCCGGCGGTAGAGATCGTTGAGGTCGGACGTCGCGAAGCGGCCGCCATCGAGCGGCACCAGGGGGCGCAGCTCCGGCGGGATCACCGGCACCACCTCGAGGATCATCCATTCCGGCTTGGCCTTGGAATCGATGAAGTTCTCGACCAGCTTCAAGCGGCGCACCAGCTTCTTGCGCTTGGCCTCGGAGTTGGTCTCCTTGAGCTCTTCGCGCAGCGTCACGACCTCGTCCTTGAGTTCGATGGTCTCCAGCATGTCGCGCAGGGCCTCGGCCCCAATCGACGCGGTGAAGGAATCGACGCCGTATTCGTCCTGGGCCTCGATATATTCCTCTTCCGAGAGCAACTGATGCATCTTAAGCGGCGTCAGGCCCGGCTCGGTCACCACGAACTGTTCGAAATAGAGCACCCGCTCCAGGTCCTTCAGGGTCATATCCAAGAGCAGACCGATACGGCTCGGCAGCGATTTCAGGAACCAGATATGCGCCACCGGGCTGGCCAGCTCGATATGGCCCATGCGCTCGCGCCGCACCTTGGACAGCGTCACCTCGACGCCGCACTTCTCGCAGATGATGCCGCGGTACTTCATGCGCTTGTACTTGCCGCACAGGCACTCGTAATCCTTGATCGGCCCGAAAATCCGGGCGCAGAACAGGCCGTCCCTTTCCGGTTTGAAGGTGCGGTAATTGATCGTCTCCGGCTTCTTGATCTCGCCGAAGGACCAAGACCGGATCCGCTCCGGGCTGGCGATCGAGATTTGCACCTCGTCGAAGCTCTGCGGGCCAGTCGCCTGGCCAAAGACCTTCATCAACTCGCTCATCAACGTCTCCTGCTCATTTTGCCGGTTTGATCCCGGCGGGCGCGGCGGCGGCGGCGCCGCGCGCGTCCGCGCGAACCCTTAGAGTTCGCGCTGGTTGAGTTCCACATTGAGGCCAAGGGACCGCAGTTCCTTGACCAGAACATTGAACGATTCGGGGATGCCGGCCTCGAAGGAATCGTCGCCCCGGACGATCGACTCATAGACCTTGGTGCGGCCCGACACGTCGTCGGACTTCACCGTCAGCATCTCCTGCAAGGTGTAGGCGGCGCCGTAGGCCTCCAAGGCCCACACCTCCATTTCGCCGAAGCGCTGGCCTCCGAATTGGGCCTTGCCGCCCAGCGGCTGCTGGGTGACCAGACTGTAAGGGCCGATCGAGCGGGCGTGGATCTTGTCGTCCACCAGGTGGTGCAGCTTCAGCATATAGATGTAGCCCACCGTGACCTTGCGGTCGAAAGTCCGGCCCGAACGCCCGTCGACCAAGGTCACCTGACCGGAGGTATCGAGGCCCGCCTTCTCCAGAAGGGCGTTGATGTCGTCCTCCCGGGCCCCGTCGAACACCGGCGTCGCCATCGGCACGCCGCCGATCTCGTTGGAAGCGAGCTCGGCAAGCTCGTCGTCATCAAGGCCGGCGAGCTCCGATTTCCAGAGATCTTCGCCGTAGATGTTCTTCAGGGTCGACTTGATGTCGCCGGCATTCCCGGTACGCCTGTAGGCATCGTAGGCCGCGCCGATCTGGCGGCCGAGACCGGCCGATGCCCAACCCAAATGGGTTTCCAGGATCTGGCCCACGTTCATCCGCGACGGCACGCCGAGCGGATTGAGCACAATATCGACCGGGGTACCGTCCTCCAGGTACGGCATGTCCTCGATCGGCACGATGCGGGACACGACGCCCTTGTTGCCGTGACGCCCGGCCATCTTGTCGCCGGGCTGCATCTTGCGCTTCACGGCGACGAAGACCTTGACCATCTTCATCACTCCGGGCGGCAGTTCGTCGCCGCGCTGGAGCTTGTCGACCTTGTTCTCGAAGCGGGCTTCAAGACGCTGATTGGCGGTATCGGCCTGCTTGTTGATCTCCTCCACCTCACGCATGATCTTGTCGTTCTTCACGGTGATTTGGCGAATCTGGCCGGGAGTCAACTCGGCCAGCAAGGCTTCGGTGATCTTGGTCCCGGGCGTGATGTCCTTGGGTCCGGTATCGGCGAGGCGCCCGACCAGCAGATCGCTGACGCGGGCGACGTAGCCGCGCTCCAGGATGGCCTTTTCGTCGTCCCGGTCCTTGGTGAGATGCTCGATCTCGTCACGCTCGATGGCCATCGCCCGCTCGTCCTTGTCGACGCCGCGGCGGGAGAACACCCGCACCTCGACGATGGTCCCGGCCACCCCCGGGGGCAGGCGCAGGGAGGTATCGCGCACGTCGGAAGCCTTTTCGCCGAAGATGGCGCGCAACAGCTTCTCTTCCGGCGTCATCGGGCTTTCGCCCTTGGGCGTGACCTTGCCGACCAGGATGTCGCCGGGATTGACCTCGGCACCGATATAGACGATGCCTGCCTCGTCGAGGTTGCGCAGCGCCTCCTCGCCGACATTGGGAATGTCGCGGGTGATCTCCTCCTGGCCCAGCTTGGTGTCCCGGGCCATCACCTCGAACTCCTCGATATGGATGGAGGTGAAAACGTCGTCGCGCACGATGCGCTCGGAAAGCAGGATCGAATCCTCAAAGTTGTAGCCGTTCCAGGGCATGAACGCGACCAGCACGTTGCGCCCCAGCGCCAATTCGCCGAGGTTGGTCGAAGGCCCGTCGGCGATGATGTCGCCCTGGGATACCAGGTCGCCCACCCGCACCAGGGGCCGGTTGTTGATGCAGGTATTCTGGTTGGACCGCTGGAACTTCAACAGGTTGTAAATGTCCACCGTCGACGCCGCGGCGTCGGTCTCGTCGGTGGCGCGAATGACGATGCGGGTGGCGTCCACCTGATCGACCACGCCGGAGCGCCGCGCCGAGATGGCGACGCCGGAGTCGCGGGCCACCACCTCCTCCATCCCGGTGCCCACCAGCGGAGCGTCGGTACGGATCAAGGGCACCGCCTGACGCTGCATGTTGGATCCCATCAGCGCGCGGTTGGCATCGTCGTTCTCGAGGAACGGGATCAGCGAGGCCGCCACCGAGACCAGCTGCTTGGGCGAGACATCCATGAAATCGATGTCTTCCGACCGCGCCATCACGAACTCGCCGCCCGAGCGGCAGGACACGAAGTCCGCCACCAGCCGGTTTTGGTCGTCCAGCTCGGCATTGGCCTGGGCGATGGTGTGCTTGCTCTCTTCCATGGCCGAGAGATAAACCACCTCGTCGGTCACCTTGCCGTCGACCACCCTGCGGTAGGGGCTTTCGATGAAGCCGTATTTATTGACCCGCGCGTAGGTCGCCAGCGAGTTGATAAGGCCGATATTGGGGCCTTCGGGAGTCTCGATCGGGCAGATGCGGCCGTAATGGGTGGGATGCACGTCGCGCACCTCGAACCCGGCCCGTTCCCGGGTGAGACCGCCGGGTCCCAACGCCGACAGGCGCCGCTTATGGGTGATCTCCGACAGCGGATTGGTCTGGTCCATGAACTGGCTGAGCTGGGACGAGCCGAAGAACTCGCGCACCGCGGCGGCGGCGGGCTTGGCGTTGATCAGGTCGTGGGGCATGACCGAATCGATGTCGACCGAGCTCATGCGTTCGCGGATGGCGCGCTCCATGCGCAACAGGCCGACCCGGTACTGGTTCTCCATCAGCTCGCCGACCGAACGCACCCGGCGGTTACCCAGGTTGTCGATATCGTCGATCTCGCCGCGCCCGTCCTTGAGCTCGACCAGCATCTTGACCACCGAAAGGATGTCCTCCTTGCGCAGCGTGCGCAATTGATCCTCGGTCTCAAGGCCGAGGCGAGCGTTCATCTTGACCCGGCCCACCGGCGACAGGTCGTAACGCTCGGGATCGAAGAACATGCCCTGGAAAAGGGTTTCCGCGGTTTCCGGGGTCGGCGGCTCGCCGGGCCGCATGACACGGTAGATGTCGGTCAGCGCTTCCGCCCGGCAGGTGTTCTTATCGGCGGCCAGGGTCGATCGGATATAAGGCCCGATGGTAACGTGGTCGATGCCCAGTGTCGGCACGTCGGCAATCCCGGCCTCCTTGATGGCGGCGAGGTTCTCCTCCTCGATCTCGTCACCGGCCTCGGCCAAGACCTCGCCGGTCTGCTCGTTGACCAGGTCGATGGCGACGTAGCGGCCAATCAGGTCCTCGTCGGCGACCAGGACTTCCTCGAGCCCATCCTCAACCAGCTTGCGTGCGGTCCGCGGCGTGATCTTGTCTTCCGCCTTGGCCACCGCCTTGCCGGTCTTGGCATTGATCAGGTCGTTGGCGAGCTTGACGCCGCGGTAACGCTCCGGATCGAAGCGGGTCTTCCAGCCTTCCTTGACCGCGGTGAACGGCACCACGTCGTAGAAATAGGCGAGAATGTCCTCCGGCGACATGCCCTCGGCCTCGTCGGGGCTGATCGGCGCGCCGTCCTCCTGGCGCTGGGCCCGCAGCTTTTCGGTTTCCTCGTTGTCGAGCGCCAGCAAGAGCGTGGAAACCGGCAGCTTGCGGCGCCGGTCGATCCGCACATAGACCAGATCCTTGGCATCGAATTCGAAGTCGAGCCAGGAACCGCGGTAGGGAATGATGCGCGCGGCGAACAGGTACTTGCCCGACGAGTGGGTCTTGCCCTTGTCGTGGTCGAAGAACACGCCCGGCGAACGGTGCATCTGCGAGACGATCACCCGCTCCGTGCCGTTGACGATAAAGGTGCCGTTCTCGGTCATGAGCGGCATATCGCCCATATAGACATCCTGTTCCTTGATGTCGCGGATCGAGCGCGCGCCGGTGTCTTCGTCGACGTCCCAGACGAGCAAGCGCAGGGTCACCTTGAGCGGCGCGGCATAGGTCAGGCCGCGCTGCTGACATTCCTCGGTATCGTATTTCGGCTCCTCGAACTCATACTTGACGAACTCAAGGGTGCCGCGATCGGAAAAATCCTTGATGGGGAAGACCGATTTAAACACTTCCTGGAGCCCGCTATCCGGCCGCTGGTCCGCGGGGATGCCCATATGCAGAAATTCCTCATAGGAGGATTGCTGCATCTCGATCAGGTTCGGCATGGGCACCGCCGAGGGAATGCGGCCAAAATTCAAACGGACTCGCTTACGGCCAGTGAAGGATTTCGCCATGAATCGATGGTCCTTTTAATTTAATCGACGCGTTAGCCGGGCCCCGATTGACCCGGTGCTTCTTCGAAATTTCGGTCCCCGGCCCCCTTGAGATGAGGGAGGCCGGGGCCGGAACGCGTGCCCGAAGGCTACAACTTGGGCGGAGTCTCTAGGCCAGCTCCACCGTGGCGCCTGCGCCTTCAAGCTGCGCCTTGAGCTTGTCGGCCTCGTCCTTGTCGACGCCTTCGCGCACCGGCTTCGGCACGCCCTCGACAAGGTCCTTGGCTTCCTTGAGGCCGAGACCGGTGATGGCCCGAACCTCCTTGATGACATTGATCTTCTTGTCGCCGAAGCCGGCAAGGATGACGTCGAAACTGTCCTTGACCTCGGCCTCCGCCGCCGCAGCCGGGCCGGCCGCCGCCACCGCAACCGGTGCCGCGGCACTGACGCCCCATTTCTCTTCCAACAGCTTGGAAAGTTCCGCGGCTTCCAGGACCGTGAGGCCGGAAAGGTCTTCCGCAATCTTTTCAATATCCGCCATGTTTCACTCCATTTGGCTTGAATGTCTGGGTCTGGGTCTGGGTCGGCTAGGCCGCCTCTCCCTTTTCCGAATAGGCCGAAATCACGCGGGCCACCTGGCCACCCGGCGCGCTGAGCACCCGGGCGATCCGTGTCGCCGGCGTGGAGATCATGCCAACCAGCTTGGCACGCAGTTCGTCGAGGGACGGCAGCGCGGCGAGCGCCTTGATCCGATCGACATCGAGCACCTGGCCGTCGAGCGCCCCGCCGATGATGACAAGCTTGTCATTATCCTTGGCGAAACCCACGGCAACCTTCGCCGCCGCCACCGAGTCCTCGGAGGTCGCAACCGCCGTGGGCCCGGAGAACAGGGACGTGAGCTCGGCAAACTTCGTGCCGTCAAGGGCGAGACGCGCGAGCCGGTTCTTGGTCACCTTGAAGCTGGCCCCTGCATCGCGCATCCGGTTGCGGAGATCGGAGGATTCCGCGACCGTTAACCCGCTCTGCTGGGTCACCACCATGAGGTTGGTGCCTTCGAACAGGTCCTTGAGCGAAGCGACCAGATTTTTCTTCTCGGTACGGTCCACTTTCGTCTCCATTAACTGGCCGTCCCGTTTTGGACGCGGGACAGCGTTCCAACTTGGACCCCAGGGTGCGCCCGAGGGTCCGCTCCCCTGTCCCAGAAGATCAAGCCCGGGGGCCCTGGCCCCCAGCATCTCTCTCCCGTCTCAACAGGCGGTTTCCCCTTAAGCCCCGGGCCTCGTCAGCCCGGCGCACCTGTAGTCTCGGACAGGCCGGCGAAACCTAGGTTCCGCCTTATTCCGCCCCAAGAGGGGACGGAAATCGAATGAGTCCGGCTACTGCTCCAGACTCGAAATATCAAGCCGCACCCCCGGACCCATGGTCGAGGAGAGCGACGCGCGTTTCACATAGGTGCCCTTGGCACCCGACGGCTTGGCCTTCATCACCGCGTCGAACAAGGTGCGAATATTGGCCGCCAACTGTTCTTCGCCAAAGCTGGCCTTGCCGACGCCGGCGTGGATGATGCCGGCCTTTTCGGTGCGGTATTCGACCTGGCCGCCCTTGACCGCGGCCACGGCGCCGGCGACGTCCGGCGTCACCGTGCCGAGCTTCGGATTGGGCATCAGGCCGCGCGGGCCCAGCACCTTTCCCAGCTTGCCGACCACGCTCATCATGTCGGGGGTCGCGACGCAGCGGTCGAAATTGATCTCGCCGGCCTGGATCTTCTCGGCCAGGTCCTCGCCGCCGACGATGTCGGCGCCGGCGGCCTCGGCTTCCTTGATCTTGTCGCCCTTGGCGAACACCGCGACGCGCACCGTCTTGCCGGTGCCGTGGGGCAGCGAGACCACGCCGCGCACCATCTGGTCGGCGTGCCGGGGATCGACATTGAGGTTGATGGACATTTCCACCGTCTCGTCGAACTTCGTGGTCGCGCGTTCCTTGACCATCTTCAGCGCATCGGCGAGCGCGTAATCGGCCTCCCGATCGATCCCGTCGAGCGCCTTCTTAATGCGTTTTCCGTTCTTCGCCATGGCTCAGCCCACCACTTCCAGGCCCATGGATCGCGCCGTGCCGGCGATGATCTTGGCCGCCTGATCTACATCGTTTGCGTTCAAATCCGCCTGCTTCTTCTCCGCGATCTCGCGGCATTGGGCCATGGTCACACGGCCGATGATGTTCTTGCCCGGTTCCTGGGATCCCTTGGGCAGGCGCGCCGCCTTCTTGAGGAAGTAGCTGGCGGGTGGCGTCTTCGTCGTGAACGAGAAGCTGCGGTCCTGGTAGACCGTGATGACCACCGGGATCGGCATCCCCTGCTCGAGGCCCTCGCTCTGGCACTGGGCGTTGAAGGCCTTGCAGAATTCCATGATATTGACGCCGTGCTGGCCCAACGCCGGGCCGATCGGCGGCGACGGGTTGGCCTGGCCGGCCGGCACCTGGAGCTTGATGAAGCCCATCTCTTTCTTCGCCATGATACTCCCTTCCGTATCGCTCACGCGCAACCGGCGCGCTTTCAAGGGGTGCGCGGTGCGGCCCCTCCTGGTCTTCGGAGGCAAGCCTCCCGCACGGGGCCGGGCAAGCCCGGCCGATCAACACACGCGGTCCTCAGGCCTTTTCGACCTGGGAATACTCCAACTCGACCGGGGTCGCCCGGCCGAAAATCGACACCGCCACCTTGAGCCGCGCCCGTTCCTCATCCACTTCCTCCACCAGCCCGGTAAAGGAGGTGAAGGGACCGTCCGCGACCCGTACCTGCTCGCCGACTTCGAAGGTGACCGACGGCTTGGGCCGTTCGATCCCTTCCTGGACCTGCTGCAGGATGCGGTCCACCTCGCGCTGGGCCACCGGACTGGGCCGCGCCCCGCCACCCAGGAAGCCCGTGACCTTGGGCGTGTTCTTGACCAGGTGCCAGGTGTCGTCGGTCATCTCCATCTTGACCAGGACATAGCCCGGGAAGAACTTGCGTTCCGCCGCCACCTTGGCGCCGCGGCGCATCTCCACGACCTCTTCCACCGGGACCAGCACTTCCTCGAACAGATCGCCAACGCCCTTCTGTTCGGCCTGTTCCCGGATCGATTCGGCGACCTTCTTCTCGAAGCCCGAATAGACGTGGATGACATACCAGTGTTGCGCCATGTGCCCCGACCGAACCCGAAACCTAATTACCCAATCCGAGGATGAACTTGATCCCCACCGAAATCACCTGATCGACGATCAGGAAGAACACCGCCGCCAAGACCACCATGATGAACACCATGATGGTGGTGATGGTAAGCTCCTTGCGGGTCGGCCAGGTGACCTTCGAGACCTCCTGGCGAACCTGCTGGATAAACTGAAACGGTGACGTCTTCGCCATCATCAATCCCGACCGTCATGGCCCGCGCGGACCCTGCCATCAAATTCCAAGCTGGCAGGAGCGGAGGGCCTCGAACCCCCAACCTCCGGTTTTGGAGACCGGCGCTCTGCCAATTGAGCTACGCTCCTTCGCTCGGACGGTCCGGGTCACCCCGGCCGCCCATCTCAAGACTTTCCCGCACATATGCCAAAGCGCGCCAGACCCTACTCGATGATTTTGGCGACGACGCCGGCGCCGACGGTGCGCCCGCCCTCGCGGATGGCGAAGCGCAGGCCCTCGTCCATGGCGATCGGCTGGATCAGCTCGACGCTCATCGACACGTTGTCGCC
>Ga0224512_10000686_pt1 | contig 34847 bp, 34 predicted proteins | sample SF_May12_sed_USG_4_FD_169103 | JGI IMG/M metagenome (GOLD analysis project Ga0224512, IMG submission 169103) | Sediment microbial communities from San Francisco Bay, California, United States - SF_May12_sed_USGS_13 | ecosystem: Environmental > Aquatic > Marine > Sediment | place: USA... | reverse complement strand
CACTGGTTTTATAAAACACGCCGTCGCTCGCCTCGCAAAAAAGCGGCAAACTAGCATCAAATCCTGCCGCAGGCAACACACAGCGGGCCTTACCTTGTAGCCAGGGTGAGGCAAAAAAAAGCCCCGCTTTCGCGGGGCAGACAAGAGGAAAATCTGGATGTTTCGAAGTTACCGGTTCAGCCTCAGGATTTTACCCGGACGATAAACTCCGGGATCTTGGTTGCATCGATCAACGTATTCCAGCTGCGCGCGCCGGAGGTAGTCGTTCGTTTATGCCATTGCTCGAGGCGGTTGCGGTAAACCTCCGGGTTGGCGCTATCCTTGTTGAGTTTGATGATGTTCATCGCAACGATGTCGATTCCCTCGAACTCGTCGTCGGCAAACTTGCGCACAACGCCAGACGGCAGTTCTTCGTTCATGTCGCTGAACACGAACATGACCTTGGTGCCGGAACCGGTGGCCTTGAGATAATCCGAACACAGCATCAGCGCGCCGCTGATGTCGGTCAGACGGGACCTGGCGTTACCCTTGCCGAACTCGTCGAGCCTTTGCGCGACCGCGAGCTTCTGGCTGTTGGCCTTGGTCGGACGGTAATCCAGCGTCAACTTAGTCACCAGATTGTCCTCCGAGTAGCTGTTGCTGTCGATCATCACGAAGAACATGCTGTCGCCAGGAATCATCTGCGGCACGATACCCGCCTTGACCGTGTTGACGACGGTCGACTTCTCGCCGGCGTAGGTGCCGGAAATATCGATCAGCGCGCAATACGAGGTTTCATATTGCTTGCTATCGGTGCAGGCTGCGACCGCGGCCGCGAGCGTTACCGCCAGCGAGGTATACTTGATTATTCGTTGCATCTCGTTCCCCTTTCTAGCTTGCGCTGACGCTTTTGCCGTGCAGCTTGCCGCTGAACAGGCCTGCGATCTGCACCGGAATGATGATGTAGATATCAAACACGTGCACGAAAATGTTGAACAGGCCTTCGATCAGGTAGGCGATCGCGGTGGCCAGGTGGCACAGCAGCGTGATCAGGATCGTGTAGGCGCGCGCGAAAGCGTGCTGGCTGGCTTCGATGAACATTTCCAGCGGGATTGCAATTACCGCCAGAATCCACGGCAGCACGAAACCGAGCAATGCCTGGCCGATCAGCGTGATCTGCGAGTTGACATTGTCCACGCTCGCGGTCGATTCGCCCGCCAGGCTGATGTCCAGCGCGGTCTTGGCCTCGGCCAGGTTCTCGCGCAGGACCGCCAGCGATGCCTCGACCGTCGACAGGAACAACAGCCCAAGAAGGCAGCCGAACAGGATGATCTTGCGTTTGCCGCGGGTCATGTTCGATATTTGCGGAAAGGTATGGGTGACGCCGATTGCCTCGAACATGAAGATGCCCAGCACCAGCTCGAGGGCCACGATGACGAGAGCCGACACCTCCGACACCTGCATGCCTGCCACGCGCACCCCGGCGGGCACCAGTTCCGACATTGGCAGCGCGATCAGGTTGAAGTTGATGAACGCGCCGACTAGTCCGACGAAGATCACGATCAGCGAGATGATGAACAGCTTGGTGACCTTCGATGACAACATGTCGATAGATTCGGGTTCGGCTGCGGAAATCTTCTCGTAGCGGGTCATGTACTTCGCAATGTTCTTGCTATTCTCCATGACATTGTCGACCTTGCCGTTGATTTCCTTGCCCAGCTTTTCGACGCGTTTCCAGATCGGCGCCATGGTGCTCAGGATCTTGTGGCGCTTGGCCATGGTATCGCGGAATTCGGACAGCGCCTTCTTTTCACCATCGACCGCCGACTTGTGAATCTCGGACAGCATATTTTCGATGATCCGGTCGGAAGTCGAACCCTGCGCCTTGCCGATGCTCTCTATCACTTCGCTCCAGCCCGGGGCCTGCGGGGTAATCTGGCCGCACTCCGAGTAGTCGCGCTCGAGCTGGCTGATGTTTTCGTCCAGTTTCAACTGCAGTTTCGGGTACCCCGCAAGTGCCTTGGTATTGGCCATGTCGATCTTTGAGAATTCCTGCAGGATTTCACCCTGGATCTTGGCAACCCCGGACTCCAGCAGTACCTTGCGGTCCTTCTCCCGCATCGCCTGCGCGGTCTGCTTCATCCAGTCGGCGAGCTTGCGCAATCCACCGGCGGTCGCATCGGAGCAGGCCTGGATCATTTTATGCACCGGTTCCCTGGCCAGGAACAGGAAAACCATGCTCGCGGCAATCCAGACCGCGATCGATACGCCGGGCATTTCCGGCAAGAAATAAAGACTGTTCATCGTGATATTCCCAATTTCGTATTTAATAGAGTAAGAGCATAGATGTCATTTGCGTGAATGCGAGCCGCGAATGTGTAAACTTGTTCATTCAGATGTCGCTTCCAGGGCTTTTCGTCAGCACGGTGTAGCGCAGATAAAATGCCCTCTTTGCCAGCGCAAAGCCGAACTGGCGGGCGTAGTGGCCGCTGTGCCAGAGCAGGATCGTGACAGCGATGGCCGCTGAGCATAACCTTGGAAGTTCTGTAAGCATCGGAATTACCTTGAATTTATGGAACATGAGGAGAATGTAGGGAGCGCTTGTGAAAAATCGGTGAAAAAACCGGGGAAAAGGCTAAAATTTTCTGCAAATATCTGTTTTATTTAGAAATATTTCGCATTTTACGGTGGCGCAGCGAAGCCCCCGCATACCGAGAATATATGGTTAACAAACAACAACTGGCGTACTGATGGCGGCGATTTTCTGGGTTGAGGATCAATCGCACTGGATCAAGAAATTTACCCCGGTGCTGGAGCAGGAAAACTTCGACGGCAAGCCGAATACGTTGACCATCCTGAATTTTGCCGAAGCGGCAAGGCAGAAGATTGCGCTGACCGACAAGGAGTCGCCGCCTGACGTGGCGCTGCTCGACGCGCGCATGAATGGTAACGATCAGGCCGGATTTTCCGTTTCCAACGCGTTGCGCAAGAAGTGGCCGAGCCTGCCGATCATCTACCTGTCGGAACACAGCGGCACCGAGATCGAACGCGATGCGTTGGAGCAGTTTTCCGCAACCGACTTCATCGCCAAGCATCAGCACAATGTCGAGCAGGTGCTGTGCTGGCGCATCAAGGCGGTGCTGAGGCAGGCGTCGATCGATACCGATCTGTCCGCTACCATCAACGTGGTCAATAGCGGCGAGCTGACCATCGACCTGAACAGCTGGAATGTTTACTGGAAGGGGCGGCGCCTGATGAATCCGAGCAACGCCAGGCGACCGCTGGCGCCGACGCCGCGCAAATTGCTGCGCGAGCTGGTGGAATCCTCGCCGCGGCCGTTGACCGCCGGGCAGGTTGCCGAACGGCTGGACCTGGATCCGGAAAAGTTTTCCTACGCCAGTTACCGCCAGCATATCAAGACGCTGCGCCGCGCCTTCGACGCCGTCGAGGACGGCGAGGGCCGCTTTACCGCGCTGTGCGGCAAGGGCGAGGGTATCGTTACCTTCGGCGACGAGGGTGCCTACCTGTGGAATCCGCCCGGCGGCAAGTCAAGGTGAAACCGGCGCGCATCCATTATCCCTGGCTCAGTACGCTGGCGGCGATTACGCTGATCGGCTGGCAGTTCGTGCTCGCCAACGCCGCCCTGCTGGACCTGGAGCGGTTGCCCGTCGCCCTGCTGCGGCAGGAAAATCTGCTGGTTGGCAGCGCCGCGTTATTGCTGCTGGTAGGCTTCGATGTCTGGCGTTTCGTCAATGCCAGACGGCGTTGCCGCGAGCAGCTCAGGCAGCACCAGACGCAGATCAGCGAACTGTTCGACTCGAAGCGGGAGCTGGGGACGCGCGCGCGTACTTTTTCCGATCATGCCGACAAGCTGAAAATGTTCATCAGCGAGCGCCTGCTGGAATACATCGAGTATGACGAGAAGTTTCTGCATTTCAGGAACATCGCCTCCGAGGTGCGGCATAACGGGGTGATCAGTTACGACAAGGCGCAAACCGCGTTGCGTCAGGCCCAACTCGGCTGCGGTGCAGACGCCGGCCGGCAGTACCAGGAGGCTTCGGATAGCCTGCTCTACCTGTGGGACCTGCTGGATTTGTCGACAACCGACAATATTGCGCTGCACGTCACCAACCAGATTTACGACTGCGAGGAGCACTATTTCCAGGCCCTGCTCAACGATGACGCCAGCGGGGCCACACCGTTCAAACCGACCTTCATGATGAGCCAGGCGCTGCGCCGGGCGCTGCTGCCGATAACGGAAAATCCGGATGCGCTCGGGCTGAACAAAGACTGGCCAAAACGCGGCGAATACGGCGATGACAAGTTCAGCATCCAGCTGCGCAGCGACAGCGAAATGCTCGGCAAGGAAAATCACATGGTGCTGCTGATCGAAAACCTGCTCAATAATGCGTTGTTTTACTCGCAGCAGAAAGAGCACAAGAACCGATTCAGCCGGGTTTCCATATCGCTGGCGCAGCAGGACGGCGATGTCGAGCTCAGGGTATACAACCGCGGTCCGCGCATCAAGGAGGATGAAAAAGACAAGATTTACCAGCTTGGATTTTCGTCCCGCCGAATTCGCGAACACCATGGCAAGGGTCTCGGCCTGTACTTTGTCGACCAGATAGTGCGCGGTTTCGAGGGTTCTATCGAGTTTGAAAATATCGACAACCGTGAAGACCGGCTAGCGTTGAGCATCAAGCTGGCCAACGGCGAGTTGCATTCCTCCGAGGTCAGTATTGTCGACAGCATGGGTAAATCGATGTGCCGGGTAGACGATGCGTCGGGTGCGCCGACAAAACGCGGCGAATGGTCGTTCTCCGCGCCGGTAGTCAGTATCGAAGTCGCCCGGCGCGCGGCGCGCAAGCCGCAGCTGATATCTGGCCTGGGCAGCAACGAAGCCAGCACTCATCTCGACACCGGGGACTCGCTGATGCCGAGCTGGGCGCTCGAAATCAGGAATCGAAAACGCTCCTCGAAACTGGTGCTGCAGCCGCTGGAGCTGCGCGGCGTGGCGTTTACGGTGCGTTTCCCGAGCGCCAAATCGAGGCTGGATAATCAGGATTGAGTCGCTGATAATCGGCGCCATGAGTGAAGCCATTTACTGGTCTGCCTGTCGCATTGCGCGCGAGATTCGCGTTGGCAGCCTGACGTCCACCGCGATCGTCGAAGCCTGTCTCGAGCGGATCGAACGGGTAAATCCGAGCATCAATGCTGTGGTACAGCTGGTTGCCGAGCGCGCGCTGGCGGAAGCCCACGCGCTGGATCGACTCGGTGCGCGCGAACGTTTCAGGGGGCCGCTGCACGGCGTGCCGATCACGATCAAGGATTCGCTCGATACCGAGGGCATCGTGACCACCGGCGGCACGCTGGGGCGCCGCGATTACGTCCCGCAGCAGGATGCACCCGTGGTCGCTCGCCTGCGCGCCGCCGGTGCGGTACTACTGGGCAAGACCAATACCCCGGAACTGACTTTCAGTGGCGAAACCAACAACCTCATATACGGTCGTACCAACAATCCTTACGATCTGCAACGTAGCCCGGGAGGGAGCAGCGGCGGCGCGGCGGCGATCATCGCCTGCGGTGGTGCGGCACTGGAACTGGGCTCCGATACCGGCGGCAGCATCCGCGAACCGGCGCACCTGTGCGGCATAGCCGGCATCAAGCCGACCTCGGGCCGCACCCCGCGCAGCGGTCATATCGTGCCCTACGGCGGCGTGCTGGATTCGTTGACGCAAATCGGTCCGATGGCTCGTTACGTCCAGGACCTCGTGCTGGCGTTGCCGTTGATCTGCGGTCCGGACGGCCGTGATCCCGCGGTGGTGCCGGCAATCCTGGGCGATCCCGGCGCGGTCGACGTGGCGGGTCTGCGTATCGCCTGGTCTGCCGATAACGGTATCGTCACGCCGGCCGATGATATCCGGCGCGTGATCACGGCGACCGCGAAGGCGCTACGCGCGGCGGGCTTCAGGCTTGATGAAAAACTGTTGCCGGAGACGCGCGAGCTGGTGGACCTGACCACCGAGTTTCGCGAGGCAACCAACGCCGGTTTTATCCTGCGGCTGTTGCATCGATACGGCACCGAGCAGGCCGGCGCGGAACTACGTGGCTACCTGAGCGAGGCAGGGATGGCCAATGCCAATCATCTGGACCCGGCCCTGCTGGAAGCGATCGACGATGCGCGCAGCCGGGCGCTGGGATTTTTTGCCGATTACGACGCAATTCTGTGCCCTGCTTCGTTTGCCGTGGCCAGGCCGCACGGCGCTTCGCAGGCCGATAGTTTCGATGACTGGGGGTATGTCCAGATCCATAACCTGCTCGGCTGGCCAGGCGTGTCGGTGCGTGCCGGCTCCAGCGCGGAAGGATTGCCGGTCGGTGTTCAGGTGGTGGCGGCGCCGTGGCGCGAAGATGTCGCACTGGCGCTGGCGCATCAGGTCGAGGAAATCATGGGCGGCTACAGCGCTCCGCCGCTGTAGTCACTGGATCCGGGGCTGCCGCGCCAGGGCCTGGCCCTGCCAGGTTTGTGCAAAATTCCGCTCCCTGCGCTCGTCGATTAGCCTGGATACGCGCATGAAGTTGAACCGGAGGTTTGTTTCGGCCAGGTTTTCCCGCAGGATTTCGAGGGTGGCCGGGTACGGGTGACCGATTGCGATCGCGGAACCCTGTTCGCGGGCCTTGGCCAGCCAGATATCGTACTGCAGGCGAATCGAAGCCGTATTGGATTCGTGGTCGAGAAAGATATCACGCGTTATCGATCTGAGCCCCGCATCCTGCGCCTGCGCGAAGGCCACGCTGCGCGGTGACGTGCGGCTATCGAGAAAATAAAGCTTCGGATCGTAACCGCGAATACTGTCCATGACCGGGCGCATGAAAAAATCGAACTCGGTGAGATGGCTGCCCATGTGGTTGTTGACACCGCGAATAAAGGGAATCTTCGCCAGCAGCGAATGCACGTTCGCGGTGAGCTGGTCCTCGTCCATCGATTCGTTTAGCGCGCTAGGCTCCCGCGGGACCGAGGAGCTAATCGATTGCATCGGTAGATGCAGGATGACCTCCTTGTTGAGATGGTGCGCATGAAGGGCCAGCTTCTGGCTGTAGGAGGCGCCCGGCAGGATCGCGTAAGTGTGGTCGCCGTCGAGAGCGATGGCGGCCATGCCGTGTTCGAGCGAGTATCCCAGGTCGTCGATGACCAGCGAAAGCACCGGCCGCTGATCTGCGCTCGTATTGCAGGCGAGCGCAGACAGCAGCAGGGTAAGGCAGGGCCGAAGCATCGGGCCGCGGTTTATCCTTTGCTGATACTGCTAAGTATGGTCAGACCTTTGAGCAGGTTGAGCGCTTCGTACAGCTGGAAATCGGTCTCCGCCAGTTTGTCTTGGTCCGTTTTCTCGTCGTCGCCGACGGAGTCTTCACCGTTGGGATTGCTGAGTCGCCCCTCGAGATCGCTTTCGGAGTAGGTTTGACGGTCTTTCTGGTCGTTTTTCGACAATTTCACGGTACTGAGCTTGATGTCCGGCTCTATCCCCGTTGCCTGTATCGACCGTCCGCTGGGCGTGAAATAGCGCGCCGTGGTCAACTTCACCGCCGATCCGTTGCGCAATTCCTGGATGGTTTGTACCGAACCCTTGCCGAACGACTTGGTACCCATGATGATGCCGCGCTTGTGATCCTGCACCGCACCGGCGACGATCTCGGAAGCCGACGCGGAACCGCCGTTGATCAACACCACCAGCGGCGCGCCGTTCAGGCTGTCGCCCGGCGTCGCCAGGTAGCGATGGCTGGAATCGTCCAGGCGTCCCTCGGTATAGACGATCAGACCATCGTTTATGAAAGCATCGGAAACCCCGACGGCGCCATTCAGTACGCCGCCGGGATTGTTACGCAGGTCTAGCACCATGCCCTTGAGCTTGGCCTCCTTTTGCAGGTCCGAAATCGCTTTCAACAGGTCGGTCGTGGTGCGCGACTGGAAGTTGGTAATGCGGATGTAACCGTAACCCGGCTCCAGCATGCGATTCTTGACGCTTTTCACGCGGATTATTTCGCGCGTAATCTTGATGACCAGCGGTCCGGGCTCGCCTTCGCGCACGATCGTCAGGTCGATGTCCGTATTGGGCTGGCCGCGCATGATCTTGACCGCTTCGTTCAGGGTCATGCCCTTGACCGAGCGGTCGTCGAGCTTGATGATCAAGTCGCTGGCCTGGATGCCGGCGCGCGAAGCCGGGGTATCGTCGATCGGCGAAATAACCTTGACGAACCCGTTTTCCATGCCGACCTCGATGCCGAGTCCGCCGAACTGGCCGGTAGTGCCGATTTTCAGGTCGCTGAACTCACTGGTATTGAGGAAGGCGGAATGCGGGTCAAGGCCGTTGAGCATGCCGCGAATCGCGTCCTCGATGAGTTTCTTGTCGTCTACCGGCTCGACGTAATCCGATTTGACCTTCGAAAAGACCTCGGTGAAGGCCTGCAGGTCCTCGAACGGGATGTTTCTATCATCATCCTTGAGCGCGTAAACGCCGTGGCCTACCGCCAGCGATAGTCCAAGTAGTATTCCACTCAAAAACCAGGTGGAAGTTCGCAGATTTTGTAGCATTCGATTCTCCGATAAAGCGCGGTGCGCTGGCTGTGTGCGTGACTAAATATTGTAGACCAGATAAAAGTATATAAGTTGTATCGCTTTAAAACATGGTGCCGTTAGAGACAAATTCTACGGTAAAGTGGGAATTTTTGCAGTACTACGCAAACGCGCGCTATCCCGAGGCAAAACGGTTGTCGGATTTGCACCAGCCGGTCGGGTTTTGCGGCTTGCCTTTCTTGCGGATCTCGAAATAGAGCCCGGGCTGTTTTTGCCCGCCGCTGTCGCCGATACTGCTGATCACCTCGCCGGCCTCAACCCATTCACCCGCGTTCTTGAACAGGGATTCGTTGTGACCGTAAAGTGACAGGTAGGAATTGCCGTGATCGATGATAATCAGGTTGCCAAGCCCGCGTAACCAGTCGGCGAACGCGATGCGGCCGTGGGATACAGCCCTGACGTACCGACCGTTGGGCGCCTCGATCATGACGCCCTGCCAGCGCAGATCCGACATCGGCTTGTTGCGTCCGAACAGTCTCCTGACCTTGCCGTCGACCGGCCAGGCCAGCTTGCCCTTGAGTTCGGCGAAGGCCTGTCGTGACACCTCGTCTTCGGGCGCATCGACGAATATTTCCTGGATCGAGTCGATCAGGTTTTGCAGTTGTTCGGCTTCATCCTGAAGCCTGGAAAGGCTGCCGCCCTGCTGCTTCAGTTGCTGGTCCAGCGAGGCAACGATCGCCTTGCGTTTGCCGAGATCCTCGCCGAGCAGCCGCTTTTGTGCCTGTAGCGCCTGCTGGTTTTGCTCGAGATCCTGCTGCGCCTGCCGGATCAGTTGCTCGGTTTCGATGATTTTATCGATATTGCGCTGCACGCCGTTGATTAATTCGACACGGGCATCGGAAAAATACCGATAGTAAACAAGGTTGCGCTGCAGTTTGTGCGGATCCTGTTGCGAAAAAAGCAGTTTAACCTTTTCCTGTCGACCGAGCGTGAATGCCGCGTAAACCTGTTCGGCCAGATAGTCGTTCTCCCGGCTGAGCTGTCGCTGATGTTTCAGACGGGTTGCACGCAGCGTCGCAAGCTCGGTTTTGCGGTCGCTTATCTGCGCGCCGATCGCGCGTATCTTTTCGCTGACCGCGCCGATCTTGCGCTCGATGGCCTTCAATTGTTTGATGTACCGGGACTTGCTGTCTTCCTTGACGTCGATGGCCTGTTTCAGCTTGTCGATCTTGCGCAGTAATTCGCTGAGCTGCTTTTCCTTTGCGCTTTTGTCATCGGCCATGGATAGCGGCGCGATAACCAGCCCTGCAAGCAACGCCGACAGGAACAGCTTACGCGGCAGCGATATGGACATTGGGGCAGGTTTTAATCATAATCATTCGCTAATATTAACGTTTGGTAATACACTTAATCAAATGAAAACTGAAAATATAGCCGCCGTAGACGGTGAGCAATTGCTCGCCCGTGCTGCCGATATCGAAATCGCCTCGCGTTCGCTCAAGGCCATGTCGCATCCGCTGCGTCTCAAAATCCTTTGTACCCTTGGTAGCCGCGAAGTCTGCGTGCAGAGTATTGTCGATAACGTCGGCACTTCGCAAAGTAATATCTCACAACATCTCGCGATTTTGCGCGATAAAGGTATACTGTCGTCCCGCAAGGATGCGAACAAGGTTTATTATCGCGTCGGAGACGAACGCACACTGCGATTGATCGGAATGATGCAGGAAGTGTTCTGTTCTACCGGCTGACACTCTTAACGATTTCTTTTTTCCCGTTCTATGCTGGCTCAAATCTCTGAATTTGCGGTGAATCACCCGTTTCTGGTAATCGCGTTTGCGGTTTTGCTGGGTTTGACTTTTTTCAACGAAATGAAAATTGCCACGCAGCGTTTCGCAAGCCTGACGCCGGCGGCCGCGGTGCAGTTGATGAATAACGACGATGTCGTAGTGCTCGACGTGCGCGAACCCTCCGAGACGGTAGGCGGAAAAATTGCCAAGGCCATCCAGATTCCCGCCAGCGGTTTGTCAAAACGCGTGGGCGAGCTAGAGAAACACAAGAACAAGACCTTGCTGGTATATTGCAAGTCGGGCGCGCGCTCAGGTATCGCCTGCAAGGAACTCGGCAAGCAGGGTTTCGAAAAAGTCTACAGCCTGAACGGCGGCATCATGGCCTGGCAGGATGCGCACCTCCCTATCAACAAAAAGTAACTAGCCATGAGTAAAGAACAGGAAGTAAAAAAAGTATTCGCGATTCAGAAACTTTATGTCAAGGACGTGTCTTTCGAGTCGCCGAATGCGCCGCAGTCCTTCGGATTCAAGAAGTGGGAACCAGATATCGATCTGAAGATGACCAATAGTCAAAGATATCTGGAAGGAGATCTCCACGAAGTCGTGCTGGTCATTACCGCGACTGCCAAACTGCAGGATAAGACCGCTTTCCTGGTCGAAGTCCACCAGGCGGGTGTGTTCAGCATCGCGGGCTTCGAGGAGGCCGAGAAGAAATACCTGCTGGGCAGCCAGTGCATGAACATCCTGTTTCCCTTCGCCCGTGAAATCGTATCAGACATGTCGGTGCGAGGCGGTTTCCCTCCATTGCTCATGTCGCCGGTTAACTTCGATGCCCTGTATCAACAGCATCTGCAGCAGCAACAGGAGCAGCCCGAAGAAGCCGAGGCAACCCACTAGAGCCGATGGCCGAAACGGTCGCTGTTCTCGGCGCGGGCTCCTGGGGGACCGCGTTGGCGATTCAACTGGCGCGCGGCGATCAGCAGGTCAGGCTCTGGGGACACGAGCCCGACCATGTCGAGCGGCTGAGCCAGCTGCGTGAAAACGCCGAATACCTCCCGGGTTTCAGTCTTGCGGATAATATCGAACCGCTTACCAGCCTCGCAGAAGCCGTGAGCCGGTCGCCCTGGCTGCTGATCGCGATTCCGAGCAAGGGGTTCCGTGACCTGTTGCGGCAGCTCAAGCCACTGATAGCGATGGACACGGTCCTGTTCTGGGCCAGCAAGGGTTTCGAAATTGAAACCGGCAGGTTGTTGCACGAAGTTCTCGAGGAGGAGTTGCCAGGGCATCGCTACGGCGTGATCTCGGGCCCCACGTTTGCTACCGAGGTTGCGCGCGGGACGCCGGCCGCGATCGCATGCGCGGGCAGCAACCTGAAGGCCACGGAAATGTTCGCCGAAATGCTTCGCGGAGATCACTTCCGTGTATACACCACCGACGATATCGTTGGGGTCGAACTGGGAGGAGCGCTGAAAAACGTGCTTGCGATTGCGGTCGGAGCCTCGGATGGGCTAGGGTTCGGCGCCAATACACGCGCCGCGTTGATGACCCGCGGATTATCGGAAATCATGCAGCTGGGCACCAGGCTCGGTGCCCGGCGCGAGACGCTGATGGGGCTGGCCGGGCTCGGTGACATCATTCTTACCTGTACCGACGACCAGAGCCGCAACCGACGATTTGGCCTCGCGATCGGGCAGGGCAAAAGCGTTTCGCAGGCTGAAATCGAAGTCGGTCAAACCGTCGAGGGGTTGCGCGCGGCCAGGGCGATCTACAACAAGACCCGCAAGCTCGAACTCGACCTGCCCATCATCGAAGCAGTTTACCAGGTGCTGTACGAGGGCAAGGATCCACGGCAGGCCGTGCGCGACCTCGAGAGCCGCCCGCAGGGGCGCGAGTAGGTTTCTCCTCTCTAATCCCTGAATCCCTGTTGCCGCCAGGCTTCGTAAACCGCGATGGCGACCGTATTCGACAGATTCAGGCTGCGCGATGTCGATTTCATCGGCACCCGCAGTTTATTGTCACCATCCAGTGAATCCAGTATTTTTTCGGGCAGCCCGCGGGTTTCGGGCCCGAACAGCAGGGCGTCGTCGGGCGCGAAAACGGCGCTGCTGTAGACCCGCTTCGCTTTCGTCGTGAATGCATATAAATTATTGAATTTACATGATTTTTTAAAATGTTCGAAATCGCGGTAGCGACTCGTATCCGCCCATTCGCGGTAATCCAGACCGGCGCGTCGCAATTGCCTGTCATCGAGCGCAAATCCCAGGGGCTCGATCAGGTGCAGCCGAAATCCGGTGTTTGCCGCCAACCGCATGATATTGCCCGTGTTGGGTGGTATCTCGGGTTGATAAAGCACGATGTGCATCATATCGGAATTATTTTGAATAATGACTTGAAATAGCCCAACTATAAGCTAATATTTTTAACAATGACAATAAGTTATGAGAATTATCTTAGGGAATATCTAGGATAATTTCTGACCGATATGGAGTTCGTAACCTGGCTTGTCGAGGCAAGCAGGGTTTTTGGTTGCGATGCAAACTGGCGAATTTCCTGGTTGGCGCGCAACTTGCATAGGCTTGCATGAGTTAGCGCAGATAACTGAAATGATCGGGGTTTAGACGTGGGTCTGTTCGAAACAGCGAAAAAGGATTCTCAGGTCGGGGTTGATTTTCTGCCCGACGGGATTGCCGTTGCGCAGGTACAGGCCGGCAGCAAGAGTCCGGGACGCATCCTGCGCAGCGAGTTCGTCCCGGCCGACGGGCAGGATGCCCAGCTGGAAGCCCTGAAGCTATGGGTGCAGAAAAACGGTCTGCAAAAAACGCCCTGCGTCTGTATCGTCGCCGACGACGATTGCGATGTCTACCAGGTCGAGCGTCCCGAGGTCGAGGAAGACGAGATGATCCAGGCGTTGACCTGGAAGATCAAGGACCTGATCAATTATGACGTGGGCCACGCGGTAATCGACAGCTACCCGATGCCATTATCGAACAAGAACAAGCAACAGCAGGTCGGTGTGGTAGCCGCGCGCGAGGCAGTGATCAGGAAATACGTCGACAGTATCAAGTCGAGCACGATGAAATTGTCCGCGCTCGACATTCACGAACTGGTGCGCGCCAACCTGCAGATCGTGCAGCGTAGCGGCGAGCAAAGCCTGGCATTGCTGTCGCTGACCTCGAGCAACGGCCTGCTCAGCATCTACCACGATACCGATTTATACGTCTCTCGCGAATTCAAGATCGGAATCGATCAGCTCGAGCAGGTCACCGCCGACGATGAGAGCGTTTTCGATTCTCTGCTGCTCGAGCTGCAGCGCTCGCTGGATTATTTCGAGAGCTTTTACGGCCTCGGCAGCGTGACCAATCTGCGCATATTTCCGCAGCTCAAGGTTACCGAAAAAATGGCCATGTACCTGCAGAATCTGACCAATTTCGATATCGAATTTATAGCCTTCGCCGCTGACGACGCCGGACCGGGCCTCGATATGCACTGCTTTCATGCCTATTGTGCGGCATTGCGGGGAATAAGCCTGTGATTGTCCAGCAGATCAATCTCTACCAGGACAGGTTCCGGGAAAAGCGGCTGTGGATATCGGCTGGCCAGGTTGCCGCCGCACTGCTGCTGGTCATCGCGGCCGCCGCGATCTGGAGCTTCCTGCTGCAGTCCGAGCTAGGACAGGCGGAGCAGCACAAGCTTGCTCTGCAGGCGGATCGTGATCGCCTGACCGCGGAGCTCAGCGCAACCAACGCCGAAATGGCCAGGCTGCTCGAGGACAACCGGCTCGACAGCGAAATCGAGAATACCGCGCGCCAGATATCGGCACGCAGGAAAGTGCTCAATTTTGTCGGCGCCAACCGCTTTGGTTCGGGCGAGGGTTTTTCCGATTACCTGGTGGCGCTGTCCAGGCTGCAGGTCGATGACGTCTGGCTCGACCAGATCCGGCTCGGCGAGAACTTCGTCCAGATCCGGGGCAGCTCGCTCAGCGCGGAGCAGGTGCCCGGGTACTTCGATCGATTCAGCGACGAGGCGATATTCCGGGGCAATCGCTTCGATCTGTTCGAACTGAGCCGCGCCAGGGACAGCGACTGGAAGGTGGACTTCGTCATTGCCACCCGTGAGAGCCTCGGTGAATAGCCGCGTCAAACAGTACACGCAGCGTTTCGATGCACTGCCGATACGCGAACGCGCACTGATCGCGTTAACCCTGGTAGCCCTGGTCGTATTTGTTTGGTGGACATACTACGCCAATCCGCTACAGCGCACGCTGGAACTGCAGCAGGCCGCCAATCAACGCGTTGGCAGCGACACCGAAACCCTGCGCGCCAGCCTGCGCGATATTCGTCAGCGCATGGCCTCCGGGCCCAACCGGCATAAGGAAACCCAGCTGGCAAGCCTGGGCGAGGAATTATCCGCGCTCGAGGAGCAGCTGAGGGTCGAAACCATCGAGTTGATCGATCCGGAAAAGATGTTCGAACTGATGAACCAGCTGATATACCGGGAGTCTGGCTTGACGCTGCTTGGCCTGAAGCGTCGGGAAGTGAAGTCCGCCATTCCTCCGCTGGACGGTCAGAAGCCGGCCGAGGATCCGGGGGTCTACCGCCACGTACTCGAAATCGAGTTTTCCGGCAGGTATCCCGATATTCTGAGGTACCTGCAGTCGATGGAAAAACTGGACTGGAAGCTGCTGTGGGATGAAATCGAAATCGTCAGCGAAGACCATCCCAGGCTAACCGTCAGGCTGGTCATGTCGACCCTGTCGACGCGCAAGGAATGGGTAGGAATCTAGATGCGTCGAATTATCGCCACTTACATCGTCGTGGTAGCGCTGCTGGCCCTGGGTTTTTTCGGGTTTGGCGCGCTGGCGTCCGCGCAGGAGCCGGAGCTGCGCGACCCGATGCAGCCGCCCCCGTTCGCACTGCAAAAATTTCGCGAGGCCAGAATGGCCAGCAATCCGAAACCGGCCCAGGTCAGTGCGGCCGTTCCGAAACCGAAACCATTACAGCTTACCTCCATCCTTTATTCCCCGGAGCGCAGGATTGCGATCATCGATGACCAGATGCTATCGGTCGGCGACAGCATCAGGGGCGCCCGGCTGGTTGAGCTGACGCGCGCGAGCGCACGCCTGGTGCGTAAGGGCAAGGTCATCAACCTGAGGCTTGGCGATGGGACAATGGCGATCAGCAAGAAAGCTGTCGAGAATGAATTATGACTAGAAATCACCTTACCCTGATCCTGCTGACCTGCGTGTTGAGCGCCTGCGTTTCGACGCAGAGTCGCGAAACCTCGAGACTGAACCGCCAGAGTATCGATGACGCGCTGAACGAGGCGGCGGCGGTTTCGATACCCGACGCGGAGGTACCGCCCGCCGAAATTCTCGACGAACTGATGCCGGGCAGCGGCATTTCCGTTCCGGGCCTGGAACAGGACGTCAGGCCGGAGCCGACCTTCGACATCTCGGTGTCGAATGCGCCCGCGCGGCTGTTTTTCATGAGCCTGGTCAGGGACACCAACCTCAACATGGTGGTGCACCCCAGCGTAAGCGGCGAAATCTCGCTGGACCTGAAAAATGTAACGGTGCGCGAGGTCATGGACCTTGCGCGCGAGGTCTACGGCTACGAGTACAAGCAAAACGGCACCGGATATATCGTGCTGCCGGCACGCATCCAGTCGCGTATCTTCCCGGTCGACTATCTCAACGTCAGCCGCAGCGGCGAATCGCTGATGACGGTCAGTTCGGGTCAGATCCAGGATACCGATACCAGCTCCGATACCGGTACCAGCACCAGCACCTCGTCGACATCGACGTCGCTGAAGTCCAGCAGTATCAATACCAGGATAAACGCCGATTTCTGGACCGAATTGAAAGACACCCTGACGTCCATCGTCGGTGACGGCGAGGGGCGCTCCATCGTTGTCGACCGGCATTCGGGCCTGGTCATCGTGCGCGCGATGCCGGGTGAATTGCGCGATGTCGAGGCTTACCTCGAAAACGCCCAGGACAGCATGCAACGCCAGGTAATTCTCGAGGCCAAGGTGATCGAGGTCGTGCTCAACGATAGTTTCCAGTCGGGCATCGACTGGGCCGCGATTTCGAAGAACCGTAATTTCTCGATTGGCACCAATAGCGTGGTCGAGGGCACGGCGGGCTCTGCCGTAATCAACGCCGCCGACGACGTTATCGTATCCTCCGGCCTGGACGTCACCAATACGCCTTTCGCAAACCTGTTCGCGGTGGGCAGTTCGTCGAATACCTTCGGCGCCCTGATTACGCTGCTGAATACCCAGGGTGACGCGCAGGTCCTGTCGAGCCCACGGGTATCGACCGTGAACAACCAGAAAGCGGTCATCAAGGTGGGCTCGGACGAGTTCTTTGTCACCGAGGTGTCGTCATCCACGACGTCGGGCACAGGCGGAACCACGACCAATCCCGAACTGACCCTGACCCCGTTTTTCTCGGGGATAGCGCTCGACGTTACCCCGCAGATCAGCGCCGCAGGCGAGGTGATCCTGCATATTCACCCAAGCGTCAGCGAAATCACCGATCAGCTGAAAAATATTACCGTCGGCGGGGAAAGCTTCGAGCTGCCACTTGCCTTCAGCACGGTGCGCGAATCGGATTCCATCGTCAAGGCCAGCAATGGCCAGGTGGTCGTAATCGGCGGCCTGATGCAGAACAGCACCAACGATCAGAACGCCGGGGTGCCCGGCGCCAGCGATGTGCCGTTTTTTGGCGAGCTGTTCAAGCAGAAGCAGAAGGTCAACCGGCGCAGCGAACTGGTCATCTTATTGCGCCCGATCGTCGTCGACAAGAACCGGACCTGGTCCAGCTATATCCAGCAAAGCGCGGACCGTGTGCAGCAGATAAAAACGAACCCCGCGGAAGTTGAGTGATGTACGAGCGCTACTATGGCCTGTCGGAAAAACCGTTTAGCCTGACGCCCGATACCGAGTTCTTCTACCGGTCGTTCACGCACCAGCAGGCGCTCAACGTATTGCTGGTGGCAATCCGCTCGGGCGATGGATTTATCAAGGTAACCGGGGAAGTCGGCACCGGCAAGACTCTACTATGCCGCAAACTGCTGGACGCGCTGGAAGCGGAATACGACACGGTTTATATCCCGAACCCTTACCTGACCAGCAGCGCGCTACTGGACGCGGTGCTGTCCGAAATGGGTATTACCCAAAAGCCGAAGGGCAATAATCACCTGGCACGTATCAACGACTATCTGCTAGCCAGTGCGCGCCGCAACAGGGCTACGGTGATCATTCTCGACGAAGCGCAGGCGCTGCCGGAGGAATGCCTCGAGGCGATTCGCCTGCTGAGTAACCTCGAAACCGGTAAGCGCAAGCTGGTGCAGATCGTGCTCTTCGGGCAGCCCGAACTCGATACCAGGCTTGCGCAGAGCAACATCCGCCAACTGCGTCAACGCATCATGCATGCTTATCAACTGCAGCCGTTGAACCGGGATTCGGTTCGATCCTACCTGCTGCACCGCATCAAATCGGCCGGATACAGGGGTCCCGAGCTGTTCGATCACGGCGCGCTGCGCCGCCTGCACAAGTTTAGCCAGGGAATTCCCCGGGTGATCAACGTGCTCTGCAACAAGGCCCTGATGCTGGCCTATGCCAGCGGGGAATTTTACGTGACGCGCAAGCACATCGAGGCCGCCGCGGCCGACAGCCAGCTGCAATGAGCGTAATCAATAACGTCCTGAAGAATCTCGAGACCAGGGAAAGCGGGTTTACCCCGATCGAGATTACCTCGGTCGCATCACCGCCGGCATCCCGGCGCGATCCTAAACCGTTGCTGTTCGGCGTGCTGCTGCTGTTGTTGCTGGCGGCGGCAGGATGGATTTACCTGCAACCGGGCCGTATCCTCGGCGCCGGGGCATCGGCCGCGATACTCGAAGCGAGCGATGTCGGTCCCGGTGCGCCGGTGCCGGCGCAACGGCCCGACGCAGCCGCGGTCGACGAAGGTACGATACCCGACAACCTCGCCGGTAACCAGATCGTCGGCCTGCAGCTGCACGAGTCCGAGCAGGAAATGCGCATGGAATTCGTGCTGCGAGACCGGGTGGTCGTCTACCTCAAGGAGCGTGGCGAAAATAGCTTCGGTTACCATTTGCGGCAGGTGGAAAGCCGCATTGTCGCGCCGGTGATAAAGGATAACCGCTGGATTCGCGAGCTGTCGATTTCCGGGTCGGAAAATGGCGTCGACATATATTTTGAAACCACGGCCGATATCCTGGTCGAGACCCGCCAGAGCCTGGTCGATGGCGAACCCGTCTGGGCGATCAACCTGAGACAGGCGCGGACAGCCCGCGTCGAGAAGCCCGAAATCGAAGTTGCGTCCCTCGCGCCGGTCAGCACGATCCAACCCGTCGCCGACGCCGTCGCTGCGGAGGTCGCGGAGCCGGCCATCGAAACGCCCGCAGCGGACAGGGTCCTGCAAACCGAGCCCGTGGAATCGCTCGCCGATGTCCCGGAGGTCAGGCTTGAAATCAGATCCACCAATCCAGACGCCGAAGCAGAGAACCAGCTCGACTATGCGGTCGAACTGATTCGGTCGCGCCGGACCACTGACGCCGAAAGCCTGTTGCGAGGGTTGATCGGCGGCAAGGCAGACTATAGCGCCCGCCAGCATCTGCTCGCCCTGTACGGTCGTCAAAACCAGGCTGGCAGGTTTACCCGTTTGCTGCAGGATTCCATGATCCGTTATCCGCAGGATCAAATGTTTCGTACCGAGTTCGTGCGCTCGCTGTTCCAGGGCGCGGCCTACCGCGAAGTGATTCGGCTGCTCGGCGAGCAGACCGAGCTCGACGCGATCCAGCAGGCGCTGCTCGCGGCCAGCTACCAGCGTCTCGACCAGCACGAGGACGCGGTCAGGCACTATCGGCTGGCGCTCGAGCTCGATGCGGGCAACGCCAGGAACTGGATCGGGCTCGGTATTTCGCAGGAACAGGGGTCGGCGCTCGCAGATGCGCTAGACTCTTATCAACGGGCGGCTCGGCTCGGCACTCTGAGCAGCCGGCTGCGGGCTTTTGTCGATAAGCGCAGCGACACGCTCAGACAGGTGTTGAACTAATGGCGTTTACCAAGAAGATAAGGCTGGGTGACCTGCTGGTCGAAAAGGGATTGATCAGCGATGACCAGTTGCAGCACGCGCTCAGCGAACAGAAAAAGCTCGGGCGCAAGCTTGGCGGGACCCTGATCGAACTGGGCATGATCGACGAGAACAGCCTGCTCAACCTGCTGGCCGGGCAGCTGAACATTCCGTTGATCGATATCAATAACTACAACTACGATAACGAGGTCGCCAAGCTGCTTGCGGAATCGATCGCGCGACGCTATCGCGCGCTGGTGCTCGAGGATCGCGGTAAGGATTACCTGGTGGCGATGGCCGATCCGACCGATATCTATGCGCTCGATGAAATCCAGAGCAAGCTCAGCAAGCCGGTAAGCATGGCGATCGTGCGCGAGTCGGCGCTGCTCGATCACTTCGACCTGGTCTACCGGCGCACCGAGGAAATCAGCGCGCTCGCAAGCGAGCTGGGGCAGGATTTATCCGACACGGCAATGGATCTGAGCGAACTGCTGCAGACCGAAATGACCGATGCGCCGGTCGCGAAACTGCTGCAGTCTATCTTCGAAGACGCGGTTCAGGTGGGCGCGTCCGATATCCATATCGAACCCGACCAGCACGTGATCCGGATTCGCCAGCGGGTCGATGGCGTGCTGCAGGAGCAGGTCATGAAGGAAACCCAGATCGCGCCGGCGGTCGTGGTGCGATTGAAGCTGATGTGCGGGCTCAATATTTCGGAGAAACGCCTGCCGCAGGACGGCCGTTTTCACGTGATGGTAAACAACCGAGACATCGACGTGCGCCTGTCGACGATGCCGGTTCAGTACGGCGAGTCGGTGGTCATGCGCCTGCTCGACCAGACCAGCGGAGCGCTCGAACTCGAGCACCTGGGTTTGCCGCCGGAGCTGCTGCATCGGTTTCGCAAAAACTTTCATTTGCCCAACGGCATGATCCTGGTTACGGGCCCCACCGGCAGCGGTAAGACCACGACGCTCTATGCCGCACTGTCGGAACTCAACGTGAGGGAATCCAAGATCGTCACGGTGGAAGATCCGGTGGAATATCGTCTCGACCGCATCAGCCAGGTTCAGGTAAATCCGCGCATTGGATTGACCTTCGCCAGCGTGTTGCGCTCGGCGTTGCGCCAGGACCCGGACATCATCATGGTCGGTGAAATGCGTGATGCCGATACCGTCGAAATCGGCGTCAGCGCGGCGATGACCGGGCACCTGGTGTTATCGACCCTGCATACCAACGACACGATCTCCACCGCAACCCGCCTGATGGATATGGGGGTACAGGGCTACATGCTCGCGACAACCCTGCGCACCATCATCGCGCAGCGGCTGGTGCGCAAGGTTTGCGAGAGCTGCAGCGAGGACTATACGCCCAGCGATTTCGAAGCCGGCTGGCTGCGCGACGATCTGCTCATCGACATTAACCGTTACCGCTACCAGAAGGGGCGCGGCTGCAAGCAGTGCGGTGAAACCGGCTACAGCGGCCGCATGGGCGTTTACGAGCTGCTTGACATGAATGCCGAACTCGCCGAGAAACTGCGCCATGACGATTCGCAGGGCTTTGTCGAGGCTGCCGAACGCGCGCCCGGCTACCAGCCGCTGATCATGGTCGCGCACGAACACGCCAGCAACGGACTGACCACGATCGAGGAAATGCTGCGCCTCGCCGGTCAGGTGCCCGACGATGTGCTCGATCATCCGCCGGCGCTGGATATCGATCTCTGATGCCTTACTACGAATTCAAGGGCAGAAGCAGCAACGGGCAGCCGATCGACGGGGAAATCGAAGGCTCCAGCAGCAACGCCGTTGCGGGGATGCTGATGGACCGCGGCGTCACGCCGATTTCGATAGTCGAAAAAAAAGTGCAGATCGACGTCATCGAGCTGTTCAAGGACCGCTTCAACCTGCACAGCATCAGCATCGAGGAGCTGCTGATGTTTACCCGCCAGATGGGCGCGTTGAACAAGGCCGGCATCCCGATTACGCGGGCGATTTCGGGGATTCTCGAATCGGTCGAAAATCCCCTGCTGGTAAAGTCGCTGCGCGACATTCTCGAGCAGCTCGAATCGGGGCGCAGCCTGTCGGTTTCCTGCGCACGACATCCCAGGGTTTTCTCGAATCTCTACATCAGCATGATCCAGGTCGGCGAGAATACCGGGCGTCTCGAAGAATCCTTCACCCTGATGGCGGATTATATAGATCGTAACCGCCGTATCGGACAAAACATCAAGACGGCGTTGCGCTACCCCACCACGGTAATCATTGCGATTGTTATCGCGATGGCGATCGTCAACCTGTTCGTGATCCCGAAGTTCGCCAGTTTTTTCGCAACCAATAAACTCGAGCTGCCCTGGCAAACGCTGCTGTTGCTGAACACGTCCAACTTTTTCGTCGAGTACTGGCCTTATATACTGGTTGCATTGATAGCTGCATTGATTGGCTTTAAAAAGTATATCGATACCGTCGACGGACGTTACCGATGGCACAAGTTCATCATCAACGCGCCGGTAATCGGCGAAATCCTGCACCGTTCCTTCATGGCTCGTTTCGCACGTTCGTTCGCGATGGCCTATAGCGCCGGGGTGCCGATCGTGCAGGCCATGGGCGTGATTTCGCGATCGATCGGTAACGACTATATTTCCAGCCACGTCAACGGCATGCGCGAGGGCATCGAGCGCGGCGAGGCGCTGACCCGGACCGCGCATCGCACCGGCATGTTTACCCCGGTGGTGATGCAAATGTTCGCCGTGGGCGAGGAAGCCGGCAACCTGGACGAAATGATGACTTTTATCGCCGACTTTTACGAGGAGGAGGTCGACTACGATGTCAAGACTCTCTCCGACAAGATCGAACCGCTGATTTACGTCGCCATCGGCGCGCTGGTGCTGGTACTGGCGCTCGGTATTTTCGTGCCGATGTGGGACGTGGCGCAACTCGCGGGAAGATGAATACTATCGGCTCCCACCCGGGAGCGATACTGTTTCGCCTGAGTACCATGATCATTCTGATCGCGATACTGATGGTCGTGTTCTTCTCCTACATCGAAGATACCGAAAGAGCACTGGAGCGTGCATCGATTGCGCAAACCAAGCGTATCATCGATTCCTCGCTTGCGGTGGTGTTTTCGAGCTATGCCGTGTCGGGTCGACTGGATGATTTGAACGATCTGGCAGGCGGCAATCCGTTCGTTTTCCTGCGGGAATTCGGCCTCCTGCCGCCCGGATACGTCGGTGCTATCGATCGTGATCCCGCGGCCGACCTGGCGCCAGGCTGGTACTACCTGCGCCATCGTCGACAGGTTTTTTACAAGTCGGGGTTCAGCGATGCCGACAGTTACTATGCGGTAGTGCTGAACTACCAGGATGTCAACCAGTCGGGTTTTTTCGAGTCAAGTATCGATCGCTTCCGGAACCTGCAGTTCGTCGCCGAGCGGCGCTAAGGAGAGCGTCTTTCGACGGCAAAAAAAACCCGCGCCTGGCGCGGGTTTTTCGATTATGCAGAAAGTAAAATATCAGGGTGCACAAATTATGGAAGCGACCGCTCCGGTCGCTACCGCGCCCTGGCTGTGAACGACCGAACAGTTGAAAGTCTGCCCCGCGGTACAGGCAGCATCCTCGACGCCAACGTCACCGCCGACGGCGATTGCATAGGTCAGGTTAGTGACCGGCGCACTGCCCGAGGCCATCAGCGAGTCGAGAACGGCGCCGGGCGCTCCGCCGCCTGCAGTACAGTCAGCGTTTGCGATCGAGGCGTAGGTGCCACCCACAGCACTGGAGGCGAAATTGATTGCGGCGGCGGAAGAAAGCTCGGAGGCGATACCGCCTTCGGTGGCATCGGCCGCCTGGCCGGACAGATTTTCGAACTTGCCCAGGGCGGTAACCCCGAGAATGCCCAGCAGAACGATGACGACCACCAGTTCTACCAGCGTGAAACCATTTTGAGACTTTTGCATGTTCTATACTCCCGCTACCCGAGTAATTGTGTTGGATGATTTATTGATTATAGATCAGGTTAAAGTAATATGTTCGATTTGTTCTATAAGTAGATGATATTTAGCTTTTTTGCAATGCTAACTTATGTCGAATTCGAGATCATTTCCTGAAGCGGATCACATGATTGTAGTAAAGAATTATCACAATTCAGGATTTTCTCTGATCGAGCTTCTGGCGGTGGTGATATTGCTCGGCATTCTCGGTGTTGTTGCGCTCGGACGCTTCGGCAACACCGACATATTTGCCGCGCGCGGCTTCTTCGACGACACCGTGAGCGCGGTGCGTTTCGCGCAAAAGCTCGCCATCAGCAGCGGCTGCGACGTGCGCGTGATTACCACCGCGGCCGGCTACGAATTGCGTCAGAGTTCGGGCTGCACCGTGGACGACTTTGCCAACCCGGTCGCCAACCCGGCCAGGCGGACCAGTCCCTATCAGAACGCCGAGCCACCGCCAGGCGGGTATATCCTGAGCTCCGGTAACATCACCTTCAATGCGCGCGGCGAGCGCGAGGAAGCCACGTCGGATTTCACGTTTAGCGATGGTGCTACCACCTTTACCTTTCGCGTCCACGCCGGTACCGGGCTGGTCGAGAAAATCTAGTTATGCGCCGTCAATCCGCTTTCACGCTGATCGAGATCATCGTCACGATAATCGTTATCGGCATTGCGGCGACCGCGTTATTGAGCGTCTTCACCAGTCTGGTCCGCGGCAGCGCCGACCCGGTCATTCAGCAGCAGGCGACGACCATCGCCGAGGCCTACATGGAGGAAATCATGCTGCGCGCATTCGAGGATCCGCAGGGTGGCGAGACCGGTACCGACGAAGGCGAGCCCGGCCGAGCCGAGTACGACGATGTGCAGGATTATGCGAGCCTGGCCACCGGGCCGGCGGCGGACCAGTTCGGCAACCCGATCGCGGCGCTCGCGGCTTACACGGTTGCGGTGACCATCAGCAACCAGGATTTGAACGGTATTGCCCCGGCTGATTCGCTGCGGATCGATATCTCGGTCAGCCATCCTGCGGTCGATCCTATCCTGCTGAGCACTTACCGCACCCGCTACTGATGCGCCGCAAACGATATCAACGGGGATTTTCACTGGTCGAACTGATCGTCGTCATCGTGCTGCTGGGCCTGCTGGCCGGCGGCGCGGGGCTGTTGATCGTCAGACCCATCGAGGCCTACGAGGATCAGGTACGCCGCCAGCAGCTCGTCGACCAGGCGGAAATGGCGCTGCGCCAGATCGCGCGCGACGTGCGTCGGGCGCTGCCGAACAGTATCCGTATCGCCCCGGTGGGGTCCGGGTTTGCGGTCGAAATGGTCAATACCGTCGACGGCGCGCGTTATCGCGACGAATTCGGAGGCGAATTCGCCGCCAGCAACGACACGCTCGAATTCAGCGCCGGCGACACCGACTTCAACCTGCTTGGCAGTTTCAACGTGCTGACGCCCGGAGCGTTCGGCCTCCGGCAGCGCCTGGTGATTTACAATACCTCGGCGGCCGACGTCTATACCGACGCCGCGCTCAACAGCAATCCCGGAATCATTACGCCGGCCGGCACCGCGCTTAGCCTGTCGACGAACGTGCCGCCGACGCAGGACCCCGAGCACCATATCACCATGGCCCCGGCCTTCCAGTTTGCGCAACGATCTCCAGGTCAGCGGATTTTCGTCGTCGACGGACCCACCAGTTATATCTGCAACCCGGCGACCGGCCGCATCGTGCGCCATGTCGGCTACGACTATAGCGTCGCCCAGCCGACTCCCCCGGCAGGTGGCAGCAGCGCCGTCGTGGTGTCACAGCTGGGTGGCTGCAGCATGACCTACAGCCCGGGCAGCGCCCAGCGCGGCGGTATATTGACCATCGAAATCACCATCGCCGATGGCGGCGAAGCGGTCAGCCTGCTGCACCAGGTGCACGTGGTGAACCTGCCGTGAAGCCGGTACGCACGCAGCAGGGATTTACCCTGGTCACCGCAATCTTCCTGTTGGTCGTGGTCGCCGTGCTGGTGGTATACATGAGCAATATACGCGTCGTGCAGCAAACCACGCTGCTCTACGGCGTGCAGGGCGCGCGCGCGATGCAGGCCGCGCAAAGCGGCATCGAGTGGGGTATTTATCGGTCGCTGAACGATGCCGCCTGCCCGGCGGCGACGAGCTTTACGTTAGCGACGGACCCCGCGCTGAGTAACTTTACCATCAGCGTTTCCTGCAACCAGTCGACGCACGTCGAGGGCGCGACGTCGATCACGGCCTACCAGTTGACCGCGATCGCGCGCAGCGGCAGCTTCGGATCGCTGGATTACGTGCAGCGCAGAATTCAGGCGACGGTGTCGATCGATCCGCCATAGACACGGTGCCGCAAGCCGAAATTCGGAGTCCAGTGATCCCGCCGAAATCGCGATATTTACGAAAAACCTTGAAGCGTTTAACAGAGATCGGTTTGCGATATCGGTAAACTCGTCAGGTCGGGATACATGGATTCCATTTCTCCTTACATATCAAATACTTTCAAATCAACATTAAAGTATTATTTGAGTTGTTGAAATTTAGACACTATACTGAATTCACTAGATGCTGGGTTATCCGGGATGTCACTGAACAGTGAGAAAAAACCGACACTGTTGCTGGTCGACGATGATGCAATCATCGCCGATAGCCTCGAGTATGTTCTCAGCGATGAATACCAGGTCGAACGCGCCACGGATCGAAGCTCGAGTTTCGCGCTAATCGACAGCATGGAGGTGTCGCCAACGCTCGCCCTGATCGACCTCGGGTTGCCGCCGAATACGCATCGGCCCGACGAGGGGCTCGCGGTAATCCGCAAGATAGCTCAGATGCATCCATCGACCCGCGTGCTCGTGCTTTCGGGCCAGGACAACAAGAAGCACGTATTTCAGGCCAGGGAAGACGGCGCGGTCGATTTCATTTCCAAGCCCTGCGATATCGCCGAGATCAAGGTGCGGCTGAAAAAACAGATCATTGCCGGGGGTGGCAGCGACACCGGCCACGGCGACGTCGAAGGTATCGTCGGTTCGAGCGAGGAAATCGAGTTGTTACGGATGCAGATCAGGCAAATTGCCGACTCGCCTTATCCCGTATTGATCGAGGGCGAGTCGGGCAGCGGCAAGGAAGTCACCGCGCGCAACCTGCATAGGTGCAGTTCGCGCAAGCTAGAACCCTTCCTGACGCTTAACTGCGCGGCTTTCAACGGCGAACTGCTGGAGTCGCAATTATTCGGACACGTCAAGGGTGCGTTCACCGGCGCCACCGACACCAAGAAAGGTTTTTTCGAGGAGGCCTCGGCGGGAACCCTGCTGCTGGACGAGGTAGCCGACCTGCCGCTGGATTTGCAGGCCAAGCTGCTGCGCGTGCTCGAAGACGGCGAGTTCTACCGGCTCGGCGAAACCCAGCCGCGACACTCGTCGGCGCGCGTCCTGGCGGCGACCAACAAGGATATTTTTGCCGCGATTAAATCCGGCCAGTTCCGCGAGGACCTGTACCACCGATTAAGCGTGTTGACCGTGCGCGTGCCGTCGCTGAAGGAGCGCAACGGCGACAAGCAGGAGCTGTTGCTCTATTTCATGCAGCAGGTGGCCGAAGAGGTTGCCGCTTTCCAGTTCGATGAAAATGCGCTAAAGCTCTGGAACGATTACACTTTTCCCGGAAATGTGCGAGAATTGCGCAACATAATAATCAGACTTTCGGCGAAGTACCCGGGGCAGACGATAAAAGCCGAGGTGCTGCAGAGAGAAATGTCAGGATTGCAACGACACAACGACACGGCGGCGAGCGACAGCTGGCTGACCGAGGCATTGCAGGATTCCGGTTTCCGGCTCGATCGGTTGCTCAAAACGGTCGAGAAGGAAGCCATCGAGCATGCGCTGCGCAAGCATGACGGTAATGTCAGCAAGGCGGCCGAAATGCTAGGCATCAACCGCACCACGCTGTACGGCCGCATGGATCGGCTCGAGGGCAAGGAGTAGCCCATGTACGAAGATTATTTCGGCCTCGATCGCCCGCCCTTCAAGATAACCCCCGATACCAGCCTGTTTTACGAGGGCGGCAAGCGTGGCGATATTCTCGCCGCGCTGGTGTATGCGATCCACCGCGGCGAGGGCATCATCAAGGTGGTCGGCGAGGTCGGCAGCGGCAAAACCATGCTGTGCCGAATGCTGCAGCTCAAGTTGCCGGATACGGTCGAAATCGTCTACATCGCGAATCCGAGCGTGTCCCCGGAGGATATACTGTTCGTCATCGCGCACGAGTTATCGCTATCGGTAACCAAGGAGGACTCCAAGCATCGGGTCATGCACCTGCTGCAGGATTACCTGCTGCAGCGGCACATGGAAAACAAGCAGGTGGTGCTTTTTATCGAGGAAGCCCAGGGTATGCCGATCGAAACCCTCGAGGAAATCCGCCTGCTGTCGAATCTCGAAACCGACCAGAACAAGCTGCTGCAGATCGTCCTGTTCGGCCAGCCCGAGCTCGACGAAAACCTGGCGCAACAGTCCATCAGGCAGCTGCGCGAGCGAATCACCCATAATTTCATCCTCGATCCGTTGACCAGGGACGAGATCCACAATTATCTCAATTTTCGCATGCGCGAGGTTGGCTACACCGGACCCGAACTGATCAATCCGAGGGTTGCCAGAAAAGTCGAGCAGTATTCCGAAGGCCTGCTGCGTCGCATCAACATCATCGCCGATAAGATATTGCTGTCCGCTTTTGCAGAGGGCACCCATAACCTCAGCGTCAAGCACGTCAGCGCTGCGGTTAATGACAGCGCCTTTCACCAGGAAAAATCGCAGAAATCGAAAGCATTCTGGTGGCTCGGTCTGCTGCTCGCTGCGGCACTCGCGGTCGTGCTGTTCCAGACGCGTGCGCAATGGCTTTCGCTTCGGGCTGGTGCCGACGACGCGGCGCGGGAGATCGTTGTCATAAATGACAAGCCGGTTACGGATATCGCGCCGCAGGTGATCGAAACCGAAATCCAGCAGGAGACGCCGGAGGAGGAAGTTCGGGTAGAACCGGTTGCGGTTGCCGATGCCTCCGCCGAGCAGCAGCCGGAACCGCAGGCCGGGGTAAGCACGGATGCGGAAACTCGGGTCGTGCAAGAAATCGGGCAACAGACCGAGATGCTGACGCAGCAGGTCGCAGCGGTGGTGCAACGAGTCGATGCCGCGGTAAAGCAGGCCACCGATCTGGCGGACGCCGAACAGGCGAGAACGGACGAGGACCAGGTGCTGCAACGGGCGCTTGATCAGGCCGCCGCCAGTGACGCGCTCGCGCCGACAAAAAGCACCGATCTTAGCTTGACCGCGGATTACAATGAATGGCTAAATGCGAAGCTGGAGGAAAGTCGGGACTGGCTTAGCAAGGCGGATCGCGACAAGGTATCGATACAGGTATTGATGCGCAGCAAATCCGCCGCCCGTGAATTGGTCTATTATTTACGTAACGAGTGGCCGCTGGATTTATCGAAAACATATTTATACGAAGTAAGCACCGAGAATCGTAGTATTTACCGGGTTTTCTACAGCGAATTCGACTCATTGTCTCTGGGCAGGGATCAGCTCGAGAAACTGCCCGAATCGGTAAAGATCAATTCGCCCTATCTGCATTCGGTATACCGCATGCAGAAAGCGTTGCTTTAACAGTCTTGTCCTAGAACTGGAACGACAATATGAAAAATATTTTACTGTTACTCGCTCTACTTAGCCTGACGGCCTGTCAGGGCCTGATGGGGAAAGATGAACGGATGGCTGTTTCGGATGCGCACGTCGGTACGCCTCCGCCCGTGGCCGAGCAGGCAGAACTGGGCATACCGCCAGTGGTCGAGCAGGTGCCCATTATTGCCGCGCCGGAGCCGGAAGAGCCGATGCAGACCTTCACCGTGGTGGCTACCGACCTGCCCGCCAGCGAGTTACTATTCGCGCTGGCGCGCGATGCGCGCCTGAACCTCGATATCGATCCGTCGATTGACGGCCGGGTCAGCATCAATGCAATCGACCAGACGCTGCCGCAAATACTGAAGCGCATCGCGCGCCAGGTGGCGTTGCGGTATTACCTCGACGGTCCCAACCTTGTGGTCGAGCGGGATCGGCCCTTTGTTCGCATGTACCGCATCGATTACCTGAACATGTCAAGGAAAACCAGCTCCTCGATTGGCATAGAGACGGCGCTTGGCTCTGGCGGGGGTGAGGGCGGCAGCACGGGTGATTCATCCGCATCGGTGGAAAACGAATCAAACAACGAATTCTGGAAAACCCTGGAAGATAACATCCAGTTGCTGGCAAATGTCAATGGAGTCGACGGTGTCGTAATCTCCAATCGCGAATCAGGCACCATTTCGGTGCGCACCAGTTCCGCGGCGCACGAACAAATTCAGAGATTTATCGATGCCGTGGTCGGCAGCGCGAGGCGCCAGGTGCTGATCGAGGCCACGGTGGTCGAAGTGACGCTGAACGACGATTTCCAGGCGGGGGTCGACTGGTCGCGAATCGCCAGGGGTGATGGCTGGAGCCTGGGGCAGAACCTGCTCGGTGCGACTACGACCTTGCCGGCGCTAGACTCCGGAGGCCCGGTGCTCGCGGCGACGTATTTCAACGACAACTCGGAGCGGACGATAAGCGGCGCAATCAGGGCGCTCGATGCCTTTGGTGACGTCTCCGTCATGTCGAGCCCGAAAATCATGGCGCTTAACAATCAGACCTCGGTGCTGAAGGTTGCGGACAATACGGTTTATTTCGAGATAGAAGCAACCAGTAATGTCAGCGGCACCACGGCCGTGGTCACCAATACCTTCAATACCACGGTGAAAACGGTGCCGGTCGGATTCGTCATGAACGTGACTCCCTTCATAACGGCAGATGATGAAGTGATTCTCAATATTCGTCCCACCATAACCCGCATACTGAAGTTCGTGAACGACCCCAACCCGGCGCTTCAAGCCGCGGGGGTGACTTCCCAGGTGCCCGAAATCCAGGTGCGGGAAATGGAATCGGTGCTTCGGGTGGCGAGCGGCAGTACCGCGGTTCTGGGTGGATTGATGCAGGATACCGCGGCCAAGGCCGATTCGGGATTACCCGGATTACACGACGCCAAGGGAATAGGCCTGTTATTCGGTACCAAGACGCGCGAACTCGACAAGACCGAACTGGTTATATTCCTGCGCCCGAGGGTCATCGATAACGCCAGTCTCGATACCAACCTGCAGGATTTCAAGAAGTTCCTGAAACCCGAGATATTCTCGGAGCAATAGGATTCCGGCATGAGTTTATTGCTAGACGCGTTAAAGAAAGCTGCTCAGCAAAAGGCGGAAAAGAGCAAGCAGGAGGCTGCCCGGACCGCTACTTCCGACGACACGGATATTGATACCGAAGCCAGGGATATTTCGGCGCTTGAGAAAGACGCTAATGTTGGCCGTCAGCAGGCACAAATCGAATCGCCCGACGAAACCGAGATCGATCTATCCGAACTCGAAGCACGAATCGAAAAAACCCATAGCGCGCGTGCAGCCGACGAAGACACGAGACTCGATTCTTCCGACTCGACTCAAACCGAAGTGCCGCAGCTAAGCGAGCAAATGCAGACGGGAGAAGACGAAACCATCATCTTCTCCGATGACGACGTTTCCGATTTAACGGACCAATCCCGGCCACGCGGCGGCACGCAGCGCGCCGCGGAAGACGAGACCGACTTGAGCCAGCTCGCTAAAGGCGAACTTCGAACCGGCATTGGCGATGAGGCGCAGTCATCGGTGGCCATGCGCGCAACCGAAGAGGCGGCGCGTGAAGATGAAACCGATATCAACCTGCCTTTCGAGTCGGACGAAAAAACCGATTCCAGGAATCAGGTCAGCACCGGCGAGGACACGAACCTGAGCCAGCTTGCGCCGGCAGACGAAACCGAAATTATGGATCGGACCGCCGGTCGCGATGACACCGGACTCGAGGCCCAAACCGAGGACGAGACCGATATCAGCATTCCGCCGCCGAGCGTGGCGGATCTCGAGCGCGCCGCAGCACAGAGAGCAGCGGCGGAGCAAGAGGACGATGGCGATGAAGACCTGTCGCTGCTGCTGGTCGATCGCGATCAGACGAATCTGACCAGTCCGACCTCGATAACGGATCCGCGCCGGCCTGACCAGATCAATCCGTTGCAGGCGGAAAATCCCGCTGACGACGAATTGGCGCTGGTAGACACGACACGTCACCAGATGCCGCGCGATGATATCTCTCGTACCGATATTACCGAAAGCAGCGCAACCGCTACCACCGGCATCGCGCAGGATACGCAGACCACCTCGGCGACCATGACGGCTACCGAAACCTCGACCCGTACCTATGCCCCCGACAATTACGATCGTACCCTGATGCGCTTGCCGAGCGACGATGCGTCGAGGCTTTTTGCCGGCATGAAATCGGACTCGGACGTGGTCATGACGCCGGAATATGCGAAGAAAGTTTTTCGCAGCAAGTCGTCGGCGCAGCGCATGCAGCATTACAAGGTTTACAGCGGAATCGCGATCGCGATACTGCTGGCGATCGGCATCTACGGTGCCTTCCAGTACCAGGAGGAATCGAACAATATCGATACCAGCCTGCGACCGCTCAAGCGCGACCCGATGCCAGGCCTCATCAAGCAAGCGGGCGGAGAAAAGGGCCCCGATTTATTCGCCGATACGAAGGCTCAGGGTGAGCCCGTACGCACCATCGAATTGGTAAAAAACGCCGGCGATATCGGCGAAGATGTTGTCGTCGAAGAAGATGTAGTCACTGAATCCACCGCACCGGTAGCGACAACGACCGAGAGTGTCGTGGTCGCCCAGCAGGCGGACGCCTCGCCGGCGAGCAGCGCCGAGACTCTGGATCAGCAGGCCCAGGGCACGAACACCGGGATTGGGAGTCTGGCCTCGTCCGCGTCTTCCGGGACCGTCGCAAGGGCCAGCTCGTCGACGCTGCAAATTTCGTCCAGTAGCCGGGTCGATGAAAAAGGCCGTTGGCTGCGTGAAGCCTATACCGCCTACCAGGCGGGTAATAACGACCTCGCGATGAGCCTGTACAACAAGGTGCTCGAGGTAGATCCCAACAATCGTAACGCATTGCTGGCGCGTGCCGCGATCAACGTGCATAACAATAACAGTCGTGCCGCCATCAGGGATTACCAGACTATCCTGCTGGCCAATCCTATGGATTCGCTGGCAATGGCTTCGTTGATTTCCGTGGCCAACTATGCTCCAGCGGAAACCGAATCACAGCTCAAGCTGATGATTCGCAACGAGCCCGACTCCCCGTATCTCAACTTTGCCCTGGCCAATATTTACGGTGCGCAGAACCGTTGGCAGGAAGCGCAGGGTCTTTATTTCAGGGCGTTGCAGAACAACCCGGACGATCCGAATTATGCGTACAACCTGGCCGTCAGCCTGGAGCATATAGCGCAGCCCGGCGCGGCTATTTCCTACTATCGACGCGCACTGGAAAATTTCGACAATGGCCTCGCCAAGTTCAGCAGGGAAGTAGTAGATCAGCGACTGGAGATTCTGGCAAGGTTATGAACGTGGAAAAAAAACCCAAGCGGCTGGGCGAAATCCTGATCGATGAAGGTGTCATCACCCCGGATCAGCTGGAAATCGCGCTAACCGAACAGAAAAAGATACACGAACCGCTGGGTAAGCTGCTGGTCAACCTCGGGTTTGCCACGGAGGCGATCATGCGCTCGGCGCTCGGCGAAGCGCTGGAGCAGGAGAGCGTCGACCTGTCGCGCGTGGTTCCAGACCCGGATGCGATCAAGATGATCAACTCCGATACCGCGCGCAAGCACAAGATCATCCCACTGAACTACGATCCGATTCGCAGCACGCTGACGATAGCGATGTCGGACACCTTCAACCTGTTTACGCTCGACCGGATCCGGATTCAGATCGGACAGCACATCGAGCTGATCCCGGTGCTGGCCGGCGAGGCCGAAATATCCAACGCGATCGACCAGTTCTACGGCTACGAGTTGTCCATCGACGGCATCCTGCGTGAAATCGAAACCGGTGAAGCCGACTTCACCAATTACCAGGGCGATATCGAGGAATACAGCCAGCCGCTGGTGCGCCTGGTCGACGTCATGCTTTCCGATGCGGTAAAGCGCGGCGCCTCGGACCTGCACTTCGAGCCGGAAGAGAGTTTCCTGCGCATCCGCTACCGCATCGACGGTGTGTTGCGCCAGATTCGCAGCCTGCACAAGACTTACTGGTCGGCGATCGCGGTGCGCCTCAAGGTTATGGCGGATATGAATATTGCCGAAACCCGTGCGCCCCAGGACGGGCGAATTTCGCGTACCATCGTCGGACGCCAGATCGACTTCCGGGTAGCGTCCCAGCCCACCATTCACGGCGAGAATATCGTCCTGCGCGTGCTCGATCGCGAGAAGGGCGTCATTCCGCTGGAAAAACTGGAATTACCGGCCGAATCGCTGCATACGCTGAAGATCATGATGTCGCGCCCCGAGGGCATTATCCTCGTTACCGGCCCGACCGGCAGTGGCAAGACCACGACCCTGTACTCGCTGCTGAATTACCTCAGCAGCGAGCAGATCAACGTCATGACGCTGGAAGACCCGGTCGAGTACCCGTTTCCACTGATTCGCCAGACCTCGGTCAACGAGGCTGCCGGGATGGATTTCGCGAGCGGCATCAAGTCGCTGATGCGCCAGGACCCCGACGTGATCCTGGTCGGCGAGGTGCGCGACGAGGAAACCGCGGAAATGGCCTTTCGCGCGGCGATGACCGGGCACCAGGTTTACTCGACGCTGCACACCAACTCGGCGATCGGGGCGCTGCCACGCCTGCGCGATATCGGCATCATTCCGGAAATCATGGCCGGCAACATTATCGGCGTCGTCGCCCAGCGTCTGATCCGCAAGCTCTGCAAGTACTGCAAGGTCGCCTATGTCCCGGACGAGGAGGAACTGCGCATGCTCACGAACGACCTCGGACTGGTACCGGAAAAAATTTACCGGGCCAAGGGCTGCACCAGCTGTGACAATACCGGTTACAAGGGCCGTATGGCGCTGCTCGAAATCCTCAAAATGAACTCGGACCTGGACGATTTGCTCGCGCATGGCGCGACTACCAAGGAAATCAAGGAGGCCGCCCACAAGCAGGGATTCTTCACCCTCGCGGATGACGGCGTGCGCCATATCATCGAAGGCGTGACCTCGATCAAAGAGGTCGCTCGCGTTGCCGACCTGACCGAACGGATGAGCTAGCCATGCCGCTTTTCCAGTACAAGGCCATCGATGCCAGCGGCAAGTTCATTTCGGGGAGCCTGGACGCGGGCAACATCAACGATCTCGAGCTGCGTCTCGAGAAAATGGACATGGACCTGGTTACCTGTAAGCAGAAGGAACCGGGCAACGACCTGTTTGGCCGC
>Ga0224512_10000685_pt1 | contig 34882 bp, 34 predicted proteins | sample SF_May12_sed_USG_4_FD_169103 | JGI IMG/M metagenome (GOLD analysis project Ga0224512, IMG submission 169103) | Sediment microbial communities from San Francisco Bay, California, United States - SF_May12_sed_USGS_13 | ecosystem: Environmental > Aquatic > Marine > Sediment | place: USA... | reverse complement strand
CGCACCTCAATGCGACGCCCATTGGGATTGGATTCGTACGGAATCCGCACGGATGCCGAGCGGTTGCGTGCCGAATAGGCCAGCATGACCGGCGCCTCGAAGCCCGGCACCAGGCGCTTGTAGCTGTTGGTGCTGGCATTGGTGAAGGCGTTCAGGGCACGGGCGTGCTTGAAGATGCCACCGATGTAATACAGCGCCTGCTGTGACAGGCCGCCGTACTTGTTGCCGGTGAAGAGGTTCTTCCCGTCCTTCGCCAGGGACTGGTGTACGTGCATGCCACTGCCGTTGTCACCCACCAGCGGTTTGGGCATGAAGGTTGCGGTCTTGCCGTAACCGTGGGCCACGTTCATGACCACATACTTCAGGATCTGCACCTCATCGGCCTTCCGAGTCAGGGTGTTGAACAGGGTGCCGATTTCGCACTGGCCGGCAGTGGCCACCTCGTGATGGTGCACTTCCACGGGTACGCCCATTTCCTCCAGGGCCAGGCACATGGCGCTGCGCAGGTCATGCAGCGAGTCCACCGGAGGTACGGGAAAGTAGCCGCCCTTGTTGGTGGGGCGGTGTCCGATGTTGCCGTCCTCATAGACGCGCTCTGAATTCCAGGAGGCCTCTTCCGAATCGACCTTGTAAAAGGCACCACCAATGTCGGCACCCCAGCGCACATCGTCGAGTACAAAGAACTCCGGCTCCGGACCAAAGTAGGCGGAGTCGGCGATTTTGGTTGATTTCAGATAGGCCTCCGCGCGCAGCGCAATGGAACGCGGATCACGCTCGTAACCCTTCATGGTGGTTGGCTCGAGGATATCGCAGCGCAGGTTCAGCATGGGTTCATCGCTGAACAGGTCCATAACGGCAGTCGAGGTGTCCGGCATCAGTACCATGTCGGATTCATTGATGCCCTTCCAACCGGCAATACTGGAGCCGTCGAACATTTTTCCATTTTTGAAAAAGTTGGTATCGATCTGGCTGGCAGGCAGGGTAACGTGCTGCTCCTTGCCGCGGGTATCGGTAAAACGCATGTCGATATACTTGACAGCGTTATCTTTCATCATCTTTAAAACTTTGGTTGCAGACATTACAACTCCTCCGGATTAACAACGTCATTTCACACCGCGGTCGGCAGGACAACGGACATTTCAAACAATCATCACCATGATTGTGCTTTGCAAAAGCAGGAATTATGCCATGCGAGATCCTTCAGGCAAGGCGTTTTCTTTCACTAACTTAGGTCCATGTGCCTGAACGCATATGCACTGATATGGTGCATATTGCGACCGGACTGCACCAATATAGTGCGCTAGTTTGCCTGAAAGTAGACCTTGACCTCACCGACGTCAGGGACCCGCTGGGCCGCATCCACCAGACGGGCAGCGATTTTACCGGCGGTCTCCGGGCCGAGGCCTGCCAGCGGCAGGATGATATCCACGTGGACCTTGCCGCCCAGGTAGTGCAGTACCGGCTTTTCCATGGCCACGTCGATGCCGAGCTCATCCAATTGGGCGTCGAGTTGCTCCTGGATCGCGTCGCGCAGCGGCAGATCGACGCAGGGGGCGGCCACCTCGTCATCCTCGGGATCGATGTGCACGGTCACGTCGGTGACTTCATCGATGTCCTGCAACAGCCGGGCGCGCACCGACTCACCAATCTGGTGACCCTCCGAGACGCTCAGGGTCGGCTCGACCAGGATATGCACATCCACCAGGGCGTCACTGCCACTGCGCCGGGTGCGCAGCATGTGCAATTCCTCAACACCCGGCACGGTGAGGATCGAGGCGCGGATAGCCTCGACCTGTTCGCTTTCCAGTGACGTGTCGATCAGCTCCTGCAGGCTCTTCCACAACAGGTCCCAGCCGATCTTGGCAATCATCAGCGCCACCGCGACCGCAGCGGCAGCATCCAGGTAGGGCATGCCCGCCATGGCGCCACCGACGCCGATCACCACCACGATCGAGGATATGGCATCGCTGCGGCTGTGCCAGGCATTGGCATGCAGCATTCTGGAACGCAGGCGCCGCGCCACCCTGGCCGTGTAATGGTAGATGGCCTCCTTGGAAAGGATCGAGATTATTGCCACGATCAGCGCCGGCATTTCCGGACGCAACAGCAATTGCGGGTCCAGCATGCGGCGTACGGCATCGTAGGTGATGCCCATGGCCACGGCCGTCAGGGCCATGCCCAGCGCAACGGTGGCCACCGTTTCGATGCGGCCATGCCCGTAGGGGTGTTCCGCGTCGGCGACACGGTGGGAGTGCTTGGCGGCGTACAGGACCAGCACATCCGTACCGAGGTCGGACAGTGAGTGTACGCCATCGGCAATCAGCGCCTGGGAATGTGCCGGGATGCCGATCAGTATCTTGGCCACCCCCAGCAACAGATCGATCACGGAGCCGACCAGCGTTACCTTGCGGACCTCCCTGTAGCGCACATCGAGCAATTCTGTGCTGTTGTGGTTAGCAGTCAATCAACCAATCCTGTCAGGTGTCGCCGACGCGCACGGTGATCACGATCTCACCGTCCTGCTCAACAATATCGCACACCTCGTGGCCATGCACGCGACACCAGGCCGGGATGTCATGGATGGCACCGGGGTCCGTGCACAACACCTGTACGGAATCGCCCGGCCCCAAGCCGGCCACGGTGTCCTGGGTGCGTATTACGGGTAGCGGGCAGAGCAGATGCCGGGCATCAACGGTCTCGGTACTCATAGATACCATTCTGGCGGTATCTCGCCGGCAGGCAACGGGGCGACATCCAGGGTGCGCGCACTACCGTCCCTGCCGGTCACCTCGACGGTGACCTGCTCGGCATCGCGGCCGTGGCTGAAGCGTGCGGTCAGGCGTGCAGCCAGTTCCAGGTCATCGCCGTCGGCCTCGCCGTCGAGCAGCACCAGGGGACCGGTGTGACTGAGCGGGACCAGATGCACGAAGCGCTTGCGATAACCTTCCATGAAGCGGTTCTCGCCCTCCTCGCGCCCGATGATCAGCTTGAAATGCGGACGCGGCCGCAGGTGGCGCCCGACCTTGAGCAGCATGATGTCGTCGATCTCGTATTCGCGCCTGCCGCGAGTTTCCCACAGGTCCGTCAGCTTGACCGAGTATTGCCGGTCGGTCAAAAAACAGCAGCCTCCGGCCGGCTGCGCATAATCCTCGAAGCCGAACCGGCGCGCCAGCGCCATCTGCGGCTTACGCGAGCGACCGCTGAAATCATGGAGCCGTTCGCGCTCCAGCCAGCCCTCCTGTTCGGGCAGCGTCGGCGGCAGGTTGCGTGCGCACAGCGGCCGCACCAGGCGGTCAGCGGCACCGGAATCGCGCGCGACCACCGGCATGGTATCGCGCCGCTGCGACATGGGCCGCTGGCCGATGACCTCGCCGGTGACGATGAAATCGAAACCATTGGCATCGATCCATTCGCGTGCCTTGTTGACCATGAAGATCTTGCAGTCCAGGCAGGGGTTGAGATTCGCACCGTAGCCGTGCTTCGGGTTGAGCACCACCTGCTTGTATTCCTCGATGATATCGACGATATGCAGCTTGATACCCAGCTGCTCGGCAACCCACAGGGCGTTGTTGCGCTTCGGCCGCGCGCGGTCTTTCCTGCGGATTGCGTGGGTGTGGCCTTCCACGCAAAAGCCGGTGTAGAAATTGATGCCCTCGACATGCACGCCCTGCTCCATAACCACGCGCGCTGCCAGCAGCGAATCGAGTCCACCGGAAATGAGGGCAACGGCCTTGCGTGGTTCAGACATGGTGTGCTGTATGACTATCGGAAAATAGAACTAACCGCAGAGACGCCGAGAACGCAGAGAAATTCAGAATCAAAATCATTCACCGCAAAGACGCAAAGGGCGCAAAGTAAAAAAACACAAATCTTGCTAACAACATCCAACCTCGGTCATGACAAATGAACGTCTGTATGTCATTTCCCGGATCGGTGTTGTTGCAATAATTTATTCTTTGCGTTCATTGCGTCTTTGCGGTGAATGGTCTTTATATTGATTCTCTCAGCGGCCTCTGCGACTCTCGGCAATTGCTCCATGCATTGCTCTACCTCCTCCATCCCTGGAGTCGTGCGGTGAATAATGATATTCGATCCATGCAACATTCTACCCCACAGGCAGGGGCATAAGGATAAAAAGCGGAAAGATTCAGTGTGTTTCGAGGGTGCCCGGGGCCGCGATCGCGCGTTCGCCGCAGACCTGGCGATAGCAGCGGTGGCTGCCGGTGTCCTGCCAAAGGTCCATGGCCTGTAACGGCGTCAACACCGACTGGCCGCCGAGCTCGCGCATGGCGTGCATGATATCCATGAGCACCACGAAGGTCGCCGACAGGTGGCCATAGACCGCGGCCCGGCTGCGATCGAGCAGGTCGGACAGCTGCAGGTAAGATGACCGTCCCAGGTCAACGAAGTAGCCGACCCGCACCAGGCGGCGCTCGGCGAGTTGCGGAAACAGGCCGGAGAACAGCAGGCAGTGGTCACCGACATCACGCAGGCGGTCGACCCGCTGCTCACCGCTGCAGGCCTGGCTTTGCAGGTAATCGCTGGCCATGATGCGCGACAGGCTCTGGGGCTTGTCGGTGAAGCGCATCAACAGGAAGACCAGGTAACTTTCCAGTGTTTCATCCAGACGCTGGTCGCAGAGCGCCTGTGCGTCGTGTACCAGCGCCTGCCACTGGGCCTGGGGTGTGGGTTCGAGAATCAGCTGCTGCATGATTTTCCTCCACCGAACAATGGTTGAATAATCGGCCGCTGGAATGGACCCTTTAGTCCGCCCGGCGTGATGCGGCCGCCCGTATTCACCACCACAGACTGCAACAATTACCACATTAGCGGGTAAAATGACATGCATGCCACCGGCCGTCGATTCAGGCATGTGGGAATATTGCGGCACTGCACGGTATACTCGCCGATCGGCAGCACAACCGGAAACCAAGCAAATAACGTATTAAAGCCCGACCCGTGTCTGATACCCCCAAAACATTCCAGGACCTGATACTCGCTCTCCAGCATTACTGGGCCAGCAAGGGATGCGCCCTGTTGCAGCCTTATGACATGGAGGTGGGTGCAGGCACCTTTCACCCCGCAACCTTCCTGCGCGCCATCGGACCGGAGCCCTGGCATGCAGCCTATGTGCAGCCCTCGCGGCGCCCTACCGACGGACGCTACGGCGAGAACCCGAACCGCCTGCAGCACTACTACCAGTACCAGGTCGTCTTGAAGCCCTCGCCGCTGGAAATCCAGGAACTCTACCTCGACTCGTTGCGCAGCCTGGGCATCGATCCGCAGGTGCATGACATCCGCTTTGTCGAGGACAACTGGGAGTCACCCACCCTGGGGGCCTGGGGACTGGGCTGGGAGGTCTGGCTGAACGGGATGGAAGTCACCCAGTTCACCTATTTCCAGCAGGTCGGTGGTCTGGAATGCCGGCCTGTGACCGGTGAAATCACCTACGGCCTGGAACGCATCGCCATGTACCTGCAGGAGGTCGAGAGTGTCTTCGACCTGATCTGGACAGAGGGCCCGAACGGGCCGGTCACCTACCGCGACGTGTTTCACCAGAATGAAGTGGAAATGTCCGCCTACAACTTCGAGCAGGCCGACGTCGAATCCCTGCTGTCCTGGTTCGACGTCTGCGAACGCGAGAGCAGCCGCCTGATAGAAGCCGGGCTGCCACTGCCCGCCTATGAAATGGTCCTGAAGGCCTCGCACACATTCAACCTGCTCGATGCGCGCAGCGCGATCTCGGTCACCGAAAGGCAACGCTACATCCTGCGGGTGCGGACCCTGGCCCGCCAGGTCGCCGAGGCCTATTACGAACGCCGGGAATCACTCGGCTTTCCCATGGTATCCAGCAGCGGCCGTTCGCTATGATGGAACACGACCTGTTAATCGAGATCGGTACCGAGGAACTGCCGCCACTGGCACTGCGCCGGCTGGCCGAGTCTTTCCGCGATTCACTGGATGACCTGCTGAAGGAGCACCATCTTGACCACGGGGCGGCCCATGCCTACGCCGCGCCGCGCCGCCTGGCCGTATATATCGAAAAGGTTCCGCTGACCCAGCCGGACCGCGAGGTCGTACGCCGCGGCCCGGCCCTGATGGCGGCCTTCGATGAAAACGGCGATCCGACCCGTCCGGCACAGGGCTTTGCGAAATCCTGCGGCGTCACGGTCGCCGAACTCGACCAGCTGGAAACGGACAAGGGATCCTTCCTTGCCTGGCGATCGGTCGAACAGGGCCGGCCGGCCGTGGAGGTCATCCCCGAGCTCGTGGAAGTTGCACTGAAGGCCTTGCCAGTTCCCAGGCGCATGCGCTGGGGCGACAGCGAAGTGGAATTCGTACGCCCGGTGCACTGGGTGCTGCTGTTGCTGGGAACGGAGCCTGTCGAGGCGGAAATCATGGGCATCACTGCCGGGCGCCACACCCGCGGCCACCGCTTTCATCACAATGAAGAAATCGCCATCGTCGAACCGGCCGCTTATGTCCAGACCCTGGAGGACACGGGCCGGGTACTGGTCGACATGGACCGCCGCCGCGAGAGCATCCTGACCCAGGTCGAAGCAGCCGGGCTGGCACTGGGCGGTCGCGCCCGCATCGAACCTGCGCTGCTAGACGAGGTCACCGCCCTGGTGGAATGGCCGGTGGCCGTCAGCGGCAGCTTCGACGAGCGGTTTCTCGAGGTGCCTGCCGAGGCCCTGGTCTCGAGCATGCAGGACCACCAGAAGTTTTTTCCGGTCGAAGATAACGATGGCCAGCTGCTGCCGCATTTCATCACCATCGCCAATATCGACAGCAAGGACCCGCAGCAGGTACAGGCCGGCAATGAACGCGTGATCCGGCCACGCCTCGAGGATGCCGCCTTCTTCTGGAACCAGGACCGCAAACAGGCGCTGGCCAGGCGCGCCGAACAGCTGAGCACGGTGACCTTCCAGCAGAAGCTCGGATCGCTGGGTGACAAGCAAGTACGGATCGAACGTATTGCGACGGCCATTGCCGGACAACTGGGCTTTGATAGTGAATACGCTCAGCGTGCGGCCGCCCTGTGCAAATGCGACCTGCTGACCAGCATGGTGTACGAGTTCCCCGAGCTGCAGGGCATTATGGGGCGCTACTATGCCGCGCATGACGGTGAAGCCGACGAGGTGGCAGCGGCACTGGATGAACAGTACCGGCCGCGCTTTGCCGGAGACTCGCTCCCCGATACGCCCACCGGCCAGGCACTGGCAATTGCCGATCGGCTGGATACACTGGTCGGGATCTTCGCCATTGGCCAGCCACCCACCGGAGACAAGGATCCCTTCGGACTGCGGCGTGCAGCACTGGGTATATTGCGCATCCTCATCGAGAAACGCCTCGACCTGGACCTGCGTTCCCTGATCGACACTGCCGCCGGCGGCTTTGCCGATGCCCTGGTCACCGACCTGAACGCGGACGAGCTGTTCGGCTTCATGATGGAGCGACTGCGCGGCTATTACCTGGAACAGGACTACGAGGCCGATGAGTTCGCGGCGGTGCTGGCACGCCAGCCTCGCCGCCCGCTGGACTTCGATCAGCGCCTGGCCGCGGTCCGGGCCTTCCGCCGGCTGCCCGAGTCGGCCAGCCTGGCCGCGGCAAACAAGCGCATCCGCAACATCCTGCGCAAGGCGGAAACCGCCATACCCGGACGCCATGATCAGGCCCTGCTGCAGGAACCGGCCGAACAGGCGCTGGCCGCAGCGATCGGGAAACTCGGGCTGGTGGTCAGCCCGCTGTTCGAGAACCGCGAATACACCGAGGCGCTGCGCGAACTCGCCGCCCTGCAGGCGCCGGTCGACAGATTCTTTGATGACGTCATGGTGATGAGCGATGATACCGCCCTGCGCGACAACCGCCTGGCCCTGCTCAATGCACTGTCCGACCTGTTCCTGCAGGTCGCTGACATCTCGCGTTTACAAGGTTGAAGATGATCATTCACCGCCGAGACGCGGAGAACGCAGAGTGAAAAAACAGGAAACATATCACCGCAAGGACGCAAAGGACGCAAAGTCAAAACTTGATTCATGCTAACAAACACCTTACCCATGACCAATGACCTAAAGTTTCTCGTACCCCGGTTCGGGGTTGTTACAATAATTTTGTTTTCTTTGCGTCCTTTGCGTCTTTGCGGTGAATATTTTTTGTTCTCTGCGGCTCTGCGGTAAATTGGCATTCCGGCGTAATAACCAACCTGAACAGGTACAGTTATGAGCAACAAGGATTCCTACGCTGACATGCTGGCCGCCGTGCAGGCCTTTCATGACAAGCATGACTTCAGCAATACCGGCGGTGAGGAACTCGCCTACCGGGTCGCGCTGATGACGGAGGAACTGGGCGAAATCTCGGCCTGCGTCACCAAGGGCAAGCAGACGCACGCGCTTGCCGAGGAATGCGCCGATCTGTTCATCCTGCTGATCGGCACCGCCATCGCGGCGGACTTCGATCTCAGCGAGGCCTTCTGGGCCAAGATGGACAAGGTCATGCAGCGTGATTCGCGCATGATCAACGGCCGCATCCGCGTGTCTGAATTCCGGGATAGCTGAGGCCGCATTGATGAAACTGGTCATCATGGAACGCGATGGAGTCATAAACGAGGATGTGGACGATACCGTCACCTCCCCGGCCGAATGGAAACCCATTCCCGGCAGCCTGGCGGCCATTGCCCGCCTGCACCGCGCCGGCTGGCGCGTCGTCGTGGCCACCAACCAGTCCGGTATTGCCCGCCAGCGCCTCGATCTCGATGCATTGACCTTGATACATGACAGGATGCACCGGTCGGTGGCCGAGGCCGGCGGGCTGATCGACGCGGTGTTCTTCTGCCCGCATGCCGCAGACGAGGATTGTGAATGCCGCAAGCCCAAACCAGGACTTTACCTGGATATCGCCCGCCGGCTGCGTGTCGACCTGAAAAGTGTGCCTGTCATCGGCCACTCACTGGATGACCTGCAGGCGGCCCGGGCCGTGGGCGCACACCCGATCCTGGTCAAGACCGGCAAGGGTACCGAAACTCTCAGCCACCACGATCTGGGTTCCGATGTCTCCGTTTTCAGAGACCTGACCAGCGCGGTCGACGCCCTGTTGACCCCCGACGCCGGTTCATAGGCCCATGACTGCCGTTTTACCGCAGCCTGACGATCCCACCCGGTTTGTGCTGTACCTGCGTGCCGTGGCCTTCTGGCTGGTGTTCGCCAGCACCACCCTGGTCGCCGCCATCCTGGTGGTTTTGATGTTTCCGTTTTCGTTTGCCAGCCGACAGGCGTTCGTGAAGGGCTACGTGCACTTCATTCTCTGGTGGCTGCGCATTACCTGCAGGCTGGATTACCAAATCCAGGGCCTCGATCATATTGCCTCCGAAGCCTGTATCGTGTTCTCCAAGCACCAGTCCACCTGGGAGACCTTTGCCCTGCAGGTCATCTTCCCGCCCCAGATCTGGGTCGCCAAACGCGAGCTGCTCTGGATTCCGTTCTTCGGCTGGGCCCTGGCACTGATGAAGCCGATTGCGCTCAACCGCGGCAGTGGCCGCGCCGCCGTTGAACAACTGGTCAGGCAAGGCCGGGAACGCCTCACAGAGGGCCTGTGGGTCATCCTGTTCCCCGAGGGGACCCGGGTGGCGCCCGGGAAACGGGGACGCTACAAGATCGGCGGCGCGGTACTGGCCGAACAAACGGGCTACCCGATCGTCCCCGTCGCCCACAATGCCGGCGAGTACTGGCCGCGGCGCAGCTTTCTAAAATACCCCGGCACCGTCCAGGTGCGCATCGGGCCGCCGATAGATCCCGTCGGCAAATCCGCCCAGGAGATCCTTAATGAGACCTCCGACTGGATAGAATCCAGCATGGCCGAGATCACTACCCTGAAGGAGTGATCCAGGTCCGGGCCTTGCCCGCATCACTGGTGCCTGGGCCCCGGAAAAATCATTGCAACATCTAAAATAAGGGTTTGCCATAAATTCCAGCCAACTCCTACAGACAGGCCGGTTGTGCCCGGCTTGCCATAACGGGATCAGGTTCGGCAAATCAGTTTATTTATAATGTATACAATAATATTAGTGCTTACACAAATATATAATGATTGATTTTAAAGAATATTTATATTTTTCTGGAGGTCAACTATAACACCCAACGGGCCATTACAGGCCCAAGCAGGCTTCACAGCGGGATAATCCATCGGGTAGACAGAACGATGGCGACGGCCGTTCTGGAAATGTTGTGGAGACGACAGCTGCCCTCAGGCAGGCGGCACGGCCAACAGGGGCAGGTTCAGATATCCAGGTTGGAAACCGCCAGGGCATTCTGTTCAATGAAGTCCCGCCGTGGTTCCACGTGATCGCCCATCAGGGTAGTGAAGATTTCATCCGAACCCACGGCATCCTCGATCTGTACCCGCAGCAGGCGACGGGTGGCCGGATCCATGGTGGTCTCCCAGAGCTGTTCGGGATTCATCTCTCCCAGCCCCTTGTAGCGCTGGATATACTGGCCGCGCTTGGCCTCATCCAGTAGCCAGTTCAAGGCCTGCTTGAAGGTCTGCACCGCTTCCCGGCGCTCCCCGCGCTGCACATAGGCGCCTTCCCCGAGCAAGCCGTCCAGCTGGCTGCCCAGGGCGGTGAAACTCTCGTATTCGCCACTGGTGAAAAATTCGCTGGAAAAGCTTTGCTCGGCGGCGACAATCCCATGGGTCCACTTGCTCAATTTGGCGACAAAGCCGCTCTCACCTGTACCCATCGCAACCTCGGCGCTGTAGCGCTGACCCGAGGACATGCGTTCGTTAATCCGCTGTTCAAGTTCCCTGAACCACGCCGTGACAATCGCATTGTCCTGCATTGCGGCCGCATCGAGCGCTGACATATAGATCATCTTCTCAAGGATGGCGGAATCGTAGCGCCGCGCCAGGCGGCGAATGGTCGCCATGACGGCCATGTACTGGCTGGACAGCGCCTCCAGGGCCGGCCCGCTCAGGGGCGGGGCATCCGGATTGACATACAGCTGCGCCTTGTCGACCGCCCCCTGCAGGAGCAGGGCATTCAATGCGGAATCATCTTTAACATATTGTTCTTGCTTGCCTTTTTTGATTTTATAGAGTGGCGGCTGAGCAATATAGATATGCCCGCGCTCGATCAGCTCAGGCATCTGGCGATAAAAAAAGGTCAGCAGCAAAGTACGGATATGGGAGCCATCCACATCGGCATCGGTCATGATGATAATGCGGTGATAGCGTAATTTATCCGCATCGAACTCATCCCGGCCGATGCCGCAGCCCATGGCGGTTATCAGGGTGCCGACCTCGACCGAGGACAGCATCTTGTCGAAGCGCGCCTTCTCCACGTTCAGTATCTTGCCCTTCAGTGGCAGGATGGCCTGGTACTTGCGATCGCGCCCCTGCTTGGCCGAACCGCCCGCGGAGTCACCCTCCACCAGGAACAGTTCGGACAGGGCCGGGTCACGCTCCTGGCAATCGGCCAGCTTGCCCGGCAGACCGGCCACGTCCAGGGCGCCCTTACGGCGGGTCATTTCACGCGCCTTGCGGGCCGCCTCACGGGCGCGGGCCGCGTCCAGGATCTTGGAAGTGATGGCCTTGGCCTCGGCCGGATTCTCCAGCAGGTAGTTCTGGAACTGTTCGCTGACCGTGGACTCGACAATACCCTTGATCTCCGATGACACCAGCTTGTCCTTGGTCTGCGAGGAAAACTTCGGATCCGGCACCTTCACGGACAACACGGCCGTCAGACCCTCGCGGGCATCATCGCCGGTGGCCGTCACCTTCGCCTTGCGCATGATGCCCTCTTTTTCCATGTACTGATTCAGGGTCCGTGTCAGGGCACTGCGAAAACCGGCCAGGTGGGTACCCCCGTCTCGCTGGGGGATGTTATTGGTAAAGCAGAAGATATTTTCCTGGTAGGAATCGTTCCATTGCATCGCAACCTCGACACCGACCCGGTCCTTGTCCCCGGAGAAATAGAACACCGTCGGGTGCAGCGGGGTCTTGTTGCGGTTGAGATGCTCCACGAACGCCCGGATTCCGCCCCGGTATTCAAAGACATCCTCTTTGTCGGTGCGCTTGTCAGACAGCCTGATACGCACGCCGGAATTCAAAAAAGACAGCTCCCTCAGTCGCTTGGCCAGGATGTCATAATGGTACTCGGTATCCGAAAAGACCGTTGTGCTGGGCTTGAAACGCACTTCGGTACCGGTACGGTCCGTTTCACCAACGGTCTTCAATGGCGCCTGGGGCACGCCCATGTGATATTCCTGGGTATAGATCCGGCCGTCGCGGTAGATGGTCAGGCGCAGGCTCTCGGACAGGGCATTCACCACCGAGACACCCACGCCGTGCAGGCCACCGGAGACCTTGTAGGAATTGTCATCAAATTTACCGCCGGCATGCAGGACGGTCATAATGACCTCGGCCGCGGACCGGCCCTCCTCCTCATGCATATCGACCGGTATGCCGCGTCCATCGTCGGTAATGGTGACGGATTGGTCGCTGTGCAGAATGACATTGATTTCATGGCAATGGCCGGCCAAGGCTTCGTCAACGGCATTATCAACGACCTCGAATACCATATGATGCAGACCGGTGCCATCATCCGTATCCCCGATGTACATGCCCGGCCGTTTACGCACGGCGTCCAGGCCCTTGAGGACCTTGATATTGGATGAGGTATAGGAATTATTGGTGTCGGTCATGGCATTATCCTTGAGTGAACCGACGCATTATACCACTTACCGTATGTCGCCATGTTCCACGTGAAACCTTTTATGAGCCGGCCACGTGGCAAGATCCAGCGCCCGGGAGTCGATAGCGGTCACGAAGACCTGGGTCTCCAGTTCAGCCAGCCCTGAAAGTACCCGCCCCTGATGTTCCGGATCCAGTTCACTGGCCAGATCGTCCAGTAAAAAGACGCCCCTCGGCCCCTCCAGTGCATGCTGCAGTTTTGCCTGGCCCAGTAAAAACCCGACCAGCAAGGTCTTCTGCTGTCCCCGTGAGTAATCGGCCTGCGCAGGCCGTTCATCCAGCAACAGGGCAAAGTCCGCGCGATGGGGCCCGGCCTGGGTGTAACCCCGGACCCGGTCCCGCTCCAGTGATTTTTCCAGGGCCTCCGCCAGGGTCAGGCCTTTCGCCCAGCCCGGCTGGTAACGGATAAGGAATGTCTTACCGGGAAGCAGGGCGGCAAGCTCCCTGGCCACATGTCCGGAAAGGTCCTCGAGGTAGTCACGCCGCAAGCAATCCAGCAAGGTGGCCGCAGCCACCAGTTCATTGTCCCATACCGTGACCAGTGTCACCGGCGCATGATCTCTCAGGGCCGCATTGCGCTGGCGCAAGGCACGGGCGTAGCGTTGCCAGGCATCCCGGTAACTGTGTTCCACGTGAAACAACGCCCAGTCAAGCGACTGTCGCCTGTAGCGCGGACCCCCGTTCAGGATGTTGGCAGTATCCCCGGTCATGAGATGAACCGGAAAACGTCCGGCAAGATCGGAAAGCCGTCGCAGGGGGCGGCCTTCCAGGTGAATATCATAGGCCCCGGGCCGACGCTCTATCCCGACGGGGATGACCCGACCATCCGCCAGACCGACATGTCCGACCACGCGAAAGGCCGACTGCCCATGGCGGATGAGCTGATCGGGATGTGCTGTTCGAAAGGAACGGACCCGCCCGAGACAGTACACGGCCTCCAGCAGACTGGTCTTGCCCGCTGCATTGGGGCCGGTGATCAGGTTCAGGCCGGGGGAAAAGGCCAGTCGTGCGGTTTCGATATTTCGGAACTGTCCGATATCGAGTCGCTGCAGTCCCGTGGTTAGAGTCGGCAATGAATCAAGCAGTGGCAGCAGTGATCATTCGGTGCCTGGCCACCGTTACAGGCGCATCGGCATAACCACATAGCGGCAATCATTCACTCCCGGTGCGTGGATCAGCGCACTGCTGTTTGCATCACTCAGCAATACCTCCACCTCCTGGCTTTGAATGGCACCCAGCACGTCCAGGAGATAGGTCACGTTAAAACCGATCAGCAGGGGCTCATGCCCGAAGTCGACCTCGATTTCCTCTACCGCCTCCTCCTGTTCTGGGTTATGTGCTTGAATTTTAAGATTATTTTTTGAAATATCCAGGCGTATGCCGCGGTATTTTTCATTGGACAGAATCGATGTCCGGGTCAGCGCCTGGCGCAGCTGTTCGCGGTTGATCACCAGGCTCTTGTCGGCCCCCTTGGGAATGACGCGGTGATAGTCCGGGAAACGCCCGTCGATCAACTTGGAGGTGAAACGCAGGGCGGCGGTGGTGATGCGGATATGATTGCTGCCGATCTCGACCTGTACCTCGGCATCGTCCTCCTCCAGCAAGCGGTGCAGCTCCTGCACCCCCTTGCGCGGTACGATGACCTGTTGCTCGGTGGTATCACCCGTATCCAGGGCAAACTCGCACAAGGCCAGCCGATGACCGTCGGTGGCGACACCGCGCAAGACCCCGCTGGCCGCCTCCAGCATCAGGCCATTCAGGTAGTAGCGCACATCCTGCTGTGCCATGGAAAAGGCGGTACGGTCGATCAACGCCCGCAGGTCGTTTTGCGCAACCGCCAGCTTGCGTGCGCTTTTGATCTTGTCGACCACCGGAAATTCACTGGCCGGCATGGTCGCCAGGGTAAAACGGCTCTTGCCGGAACGAATTTGTGCACGCTCGTTCTTGATGGAGATATCGATGTCCGCCGCTTCAGGCAGGGTGCGGCAGATATCCAGCAGTTTACGTGCCGGCAGGGTAATGTCACCGGTCTCCGCGACCGCGACCTGTGCATGTGCCTGCAGTTCGACTTCGAGATCCGTGGCGGTCAGCTTGAGACTTTTCTTGGTGGTATTGAGCAGCACATTGCCCAGTATGGGAAGGGTCTGACGGCGTTCAACAACACCGACTACCTGTTGCAGGGGTTTGAGCAGGGTTTCACGCTGAATGGTAAATTTCATAATATATATTTAGATATTTTAAAGATGTCTGTTAATTTAATTAAGCACAGCGAATCCTGTGGGTAAGCAGTATAAACAGTTTGTCTACAGTCAGTTGTAAAGAGTACATCTATCATCAAAAGCCTGTGATTAACGGTGGACAGGCTGTGGATAACACGGGATAAATACAGCGTGAATTGTTATCCACACTTTACCCACACTATGTCGTCAGGGTTCTCAACAGGTTGCTATAGTCCTCGTTGATACGGGCATCGCCTTCCTTGAGCTCAACGACCTTGCGACAGGCATGCAGCACAGTGGTGTGGTCACGGCCACCGAAGGCATCACCGATTTCGGGAAGACTGTGCGTTGTCAGTTCCTTCGCCAGCGCCATGGCGACCTGGCGCGGCCGGGTTATGGTGCGGCTGCGGCGTGGTGACAGCAGGTCGGCCACGCGAATCTTGTAATATTCCGCCACGACTTTCTGGATGTTGTCGATGGTCACCAGCTTGTCCTGCAGGGCCAGCAGGTCCCGCAGGGCCTCCTTGGTGAATTCCAGAGTGATGGGACGACCGGTAAAGCGGGCACTGGCCATGACCCGCCGCAGGGCACCTTCCAGTTCACGGATGTTTGACTGGATGCGCTTGGCGATGAAAAACGCCACGTCGTCCGGCAGCTCGACATTGTTCTGGGTGGCCTTGTTCATGAGGATGGCCACGCGGGTTTCCAGTTCCGCCGGTTCGATCGCGGCGGTCAGGCCCCAGCCGAAGCGCGACTTGAGGCGCTCTTCCAGACCCTGGACCTCCTTGGGGTAGCGGTCACAGGTCAGGATCACCTGTTGCTGGCCTTCAAGCAAGGCATTGAATGTATGAAAGAATTCTTCCTGTGAGCGCTCCTTTCCGGCAAAGAACTGGATATCGTCGATCAGCAGGGCGTCCACGGTCCGGTAGAAGCGCTTGAACTCGTTGATGACGTTATGCTGCAGCGCCTTGACCATATCGGCGACAAAGCGTTCCGAGTGCAGGTAGATCACGCGTGCCGCGGGGTTGCGTTCCAGAATCAGGTTGCCCACGGCGTGCATCAGGTGGGTCTTGCCGAGACCGACACCGCCATAGATGAACAGCGGGTTGTAGGCCCCGCCCGGATTTTCCCCGACCTGCATGGAGGCCGCACGCGCCAGCTGGTTGGATTTGCCGCCGACGAAGGAATCAAAGGTGAAATCGGGGTTCAGGTTGCTCTTGTACTGCACCGGTGCCGCCGGGTCTGCCGCCCGGGCGCGGGGGGCAATGGTCGCGACCGTTGCCGGCAAGGGATCTGCCACCCGGTTGCTGCTGCCGATATCGAGCTGGACCCTGGTGGTGGTGTCCGGACCGATGTCATGCAGGGTGCGGGAGATGGTATCGAAGTGGTGTTTCCTGACCCAGTCGAGCACAAACTGGTTGGGCGCCAGCAGGCGCAGGCTGTCGGGCGTCTCGACGGCGTGCAGGGGGCGTATCCAGGTGTTGAATTGTTGCTCCGGCAGTTCGTTTTCCAGACGTACCAGACATTTTTGCCAGAGCGACGCCTCCACCAGTCAAATCTCCCCCTGTTTTTGTTGAAAAGCGGATACCAAGGGGGAGCAGTCTATACCTGTCGCTGAAAGTTATCCACATGCCGGGACGGCGGCCGGGCGACTTTTCCGGTTGACAGTACTGAGGCTAAAACAGTACCCTTTGCGGCCTTTTCACGTCCGCCGGGGCGTGGACTATTTCGTTGTTATTTTTGGAATTTGGTGTGCCATGAAAAGAACATTTCAACCCAGCAACCTGAAGCGCAAGCGGACTCACGGTTTCCGTGCCCGCATGAGCACCAAGAGCGGCCGGGCCGTCATCAAGGCACGGCGCGCCAAGGGCCGCGCCCGGCTGTCTGTCTGAAACGGCATCCAGCGTCCTGGCGTGACGCGTTTCCCACGGCAGGCGCGTCTGACAGAGCCCGCCGAATTCAAACGGGTTTTTGATGGTTGTCGCTGCAAGGCAGGCGACCGCTGGTTTACGGCATTGGCCATCCCCAATGATCGGGAGTACCCGCGACTCGGCCTGGTAGTCTCCCGCAAGGCGGCGCGCCGGGCCGTGGCACGCAACCGGATCAAGCGCCAGGTACGGGAAAGCTTCCGCAATACACAGGCACGGCTGGGCGGGCTGGACATTGTCGTCATCGGTCGATTCGGCATCGACCAGCAGGACAATACGGCCCTGGCACAGGCACTGGAAAATATCTGGACACGATTGATCAAGAAATGCGCTGGCTCGTAATACAGCTCATCAAGGCCTATCGCCTGCTGCTCAGTCCCTGGGTTGGCGGGCATTGCCGTTTTCACCCCACCTGCTCATGCTATGCCATTACCGCTATTGAACGCTTCGGTGTGCTGCGCGGCAGCGCCCTGTCCGTGCGCCGCCTGTCACGCTGCCACCCGTGGCACGAAGGCGGCATCGACCCGGTGCCCGACAAGGACGTGAGTCACAGCCATGGATAACCAGCGTTTATTCCTGTTCGTAGCGCTTTCCTTTGTGGTGCTGCTGCTGTGGCAGGCCTGGATGGAGGATTACGGTCCGAAGCCACTGGCCGAAGGCCCGACTGCAACGACTGAATCCGCAACGGCGTCCGCACCACCCGCCGACGATCTGCCGCTGGCCGCTGGCGATACGCAGCCGGCGCAGACCCTGCCGCCGGAGGAACTGGTGCTGAGCAGCGGGCAGCAACTGCGGGTCGAAACCGATGTCCTGAGTATCGAGATCGATACCACGGGCGGTGACCTGCGCGGCGCCGACCTGCTGAGCTACCCGGCGACAACCGCGGCTGATTCACCACCGTTTCGCCTGTTGAACGGCACCCTGCCAAACCTGCACGTGGTGCAGTCGGGGCTGCGTACCCAGGACGGCGAGGAACCCACCCACCACGCCATCTACAGTGCCGAACAGACGCATTATCGCCTGGCGGACGGGGCCGATACCCTGCAGGTCCCGCTGCACTGGCGCAGTCCGGCCGGGGTCGAGGTCACCAAGATCTATACCTTCCAGCGCGGCAGCTTCGAGGTGGGCCTGGAGCACCGCGTCACCAACAACAGCGGCAGTGACTGGCGCGGGCGCCAGTACCGCCAGCTGCAGCGCACCTGGAGTGCCGAGGTCGGCCAGTCGACCTTTATCCACACCTACCTCGGTGGCGTGCTCTACAGCCCGGAAGAAAAATACGAAAAGATCGATTTCGATGACATGGCCGAGGCCGATCTCGACCGCATGGTCACCGACGGCTGGGCGGCGATGATCCAGCATTATTTTCTGGCCGCCCTGATTCCCGAGGCCGGGGAGGAAAACCGCTATTACACCAAGACGCTGAGCGGCGCGCGCTATGTCATCGGCCTGATCTCGCCGAACCGGACCATTGCGGCCGGCGCCAGCGACAGTTTCAAAACCTCCCTGTTTATCGGCCCCAAGCTGCAGGATGAAATGGCCGCGCTGGCACCCGGACTGGAACTCACCGTCGATTACGGGGTGCTGACGGTGTTGTCGCAGCCGCTGTTCTGGCTGTTGAAGTACATCCACAAGATCCTCGATAACTGGGGCTGGGCCATTGTCATCCTGACCGTCCTCATCAAGCTGGCCTTCTACAAGCTGTCGGAGACCAGTTATCGCTCCATGGCCAATATGCGCAAGCTGTCACCGCGCCTGCAGTCGCTCAAGGAACGCTATGGCGATGACCGCCAGCGTCTCAACCAGGCCATGATGGAGCTGTACAAGAAGGAAAAGATCAATCCGCTGGGTGGCTGCCTGCCGATCCTGGTGCAGATCCCGGTATTCATCGCGCTCTACTGGGTGCTGCTGGAGAGCGTGGAATTACGCCAGGCACCGTTCATGCTGTGGCTGCAGGACCTGTCCTCCCCCGACCCCTATTACGTCCTGCCGCTGCTGATGGGCGCCACCATGCTGATCCAGCAGAAGCTCAACCCGGCGCCACTGGATCCGATCCAGGCGAAGGTCATGATGGTGCTGCCGATCGTATTCACCGTTTTCTTTGCCTTCTTCCCCTCCGGCCTGGTGCTTTACTGGGTGGTCAACAACACCCTGTCGATTGCCCAGCAGTGGGTCATCACGCGGCGCATCGAGCGCGGCGGCAAGTAGGCCCTGCCCTGCCGCGGTCGGCATGACCCCGGATACTATCGCCGCCATCGCCACGCCCGCCGGTCACGGGGGTGTCGGCATTGTGCGGGTCTCCGGTCCGCAGACCCCGGTCCTGGCGCAGCAGCTGCTCGGCCGGCTGCCGCAACCGCGCCTGGCCGAGCTGCATGCCTTTCGGGATGCCGACGGCCGGCAGATCGATACCGGTATCGCGCTCTATTTCCAGGCCCCCGCCTCCTTCACCGGCGAGCATGTGCTGGAACTGCACGGTCACGGCGGACCCGTGGTCATGGACCTGCTGCTCGCGCGAGTACTGGAACTGGGTGCACGAGCCGCGCGCCCGGGCGAATTCTCCGAGCGCGCCTTCCTGAATGACAAACTCGACCTGGCCCAGGCCGAGGCCATCGCCGACCTGATCGAGAGCGGCACGGCGCAGGCGGCACGGGCCGCCGTGCAGTCCCTGCAGGGGGTGTTTTCAGCGTGCATACACCAACTGCTGGAAAGGCTTGTCGAGCTGCGTATCTATGTCGAGGCCGCCATGGATTTCCCCGAGGAGGAGATCGATTTCCTCGCGGATGAACGGGTATCGCGAATGCTGGCCGCACTGCGCGCGGACCTGGTCGAGGTCCAGGCGCGTGCCCACCAGGGCCAGTTGCTGCGCGATGGCATGACCCTGGTGATCGCCGGGCGGCCCAACGCGGGCAAATCCAGCCTGCTGAACGCCCTGGCGGGCCGTGATGCCGCCATTGTCACCGACATCCCCGGTACCACGCGCGACCTGCTGCGTGAACACATCCAGATCGACGGCATGCCGTTGCATGTCATCGATACCGCCGGCCTGCACGACAGTGACGACCCGGTGGAACGCGCCGGCATGCAGCGTGCCTGGGCCGCGATCGAGGCTGCCGACCGCGTACTGCTGGTGGTCGATGACCAGCGCGGTTTCGACACGGCCGATGCCGACATCCTCGAGCGGTTGCCTGCCCGGCTGCCGCACACCCGGATCTGCAGCAAGATCGACCTGAGCGGGCGGGCGCCCGGGATATCCGGGACCGACGCGGGTGCGGAGGTGGCGGTCTCGGCGCTCACCGGTGCCGGCATGGATGAACTGCGTACCCACCTCAAGCAGTGTGTCGGCTTCAGCGAACAGGCCGGGGGTGCCTTCAGCGCCCGCCGCCGGCACCTGGATGCCCTGGCGCGGGCCGAGGTCCATATCGCTGCCGGCGCGCGCCAGCTCCGGGAACTGGGGGCCGCTGAACTGCTGGCAGAAGAGCTGCGCCAGGCCCAGCAGGCCCTGGGCGAGATCACCGGCGAGTTCACCAGCGAGGACCTGCTGGGGCGGATCTTCAGCAGCTTCTGCATCGGCAAGTAAGGCCAACCGCAGCCCGGTCTGGGGCCTGAATCCGGTTAAAATAGAGATAACCCTAATTATATAGATTACATGGCCCGGCTGTGGCGGCCGGGTACCGGCCGCAGCGGGTGATCGGCCGGATCGGGGCACATAATTAGAGATATCTATAAATAAATAGTATGCATTTATTATTCTTCAAACACCTGTTTAGTAAGACTATTACTTTCCAGACCGTCTCCTGGTCGCCCAGTCGATCAGCTGATGGGGGGCAGACACCCCCGTCATCCGGTTAATACCCCAGATAATTTGTGGCTTGGTGCGGGAGGCCTGTAAAAGCGGCGGGGACTGCAGGCGATTCGAAGGTCTAAGCCCTTTATTAAATGTGAAAAAAAGATATAATTAGAGTCCGAACTAAATTTAGCGTAATCGATACTTATGGCAACTGCACCGCGTTACTCGCTGCGTGAACGCAAATTCGCGCGTACCCGCCTGAACCTGGCCGAGATTGTCACCCACCACCTGGAGAACGCCCCGCTGGACGCCCTGTCGGTTAAGGCCCTGTGTGAGCGCGCGCAAATTTCGGAGGCCACCTTTTTCAACTATTTCCCCAAAAAAGATGATCTGGTGGCCTACCTGGACAAGCTGTGGTCACTGGAACTGAACTGGTACGGACGCCAGGCAGCGGCCCAGCAGCAGGGACTGGCAGTGATCGAGGCCCTGTTTCGTTATACCGCCATCCAGGTGCAGAAGAAGCCGGGGCTGATGGGCGAGATCATCGCCTATGAGGCCCGCGATCGTACTCACGCGCCGCGGCCGGTGATCACGCCGGTGGAACGTGTGCTGGCCTTCGCCGACCTGCCCGGCATCGTCGAACTCGAGGACGAAAGTCTCGAGTTGGTGCTGAGGGCGGCACTGCAGCAGGCCATCGAGCGGGCCGAGTTGCCGGCCAATACCCTGCTGCCGGCCGCCATGGTGGGACTGGTGTCGATCTTTTACGGGGTGCCGCTGGCAGTCATGCACAACAACCCGGCCAGTATCGGCACCATGTACCGTCAGCAACTGGCGATATTGTGGGCGGGGCTGCGCGCGGTAGCCGGTGACTGAGGCTGCGCAGTGAGATGCTAGCGGCGTGCCTGATCCAGGGCCTCACGCCAGGCCCGGGTGAAGCGCGGCCACCATTCGGGCTGGCTGTCGTGCCACCAGGAGCGGGCGGCCCGTTCCAGCCAGCCGGCGGTGACGGGCAGGTCGTAGAGCCAGAGGCGCATCAGCCGTTGATGCAGTCGGGTCTTCAGCGATGCCCTGTCCAGTGCCGCCAGCATCCGGTGTTCGCGCTGACGGGCCGCACCCAGTTCGTGTTCCAGGCCACGTTCCAGCCCCAGCATGCGCAGCCTGAGTTTTTCAAGCTCACGGGTCGTGGCGAAATTGCCGGTCTGGCGGGCTTGTTGCTGCAGGCGTCGCTCGATAAAGCCCATGCGTTCCTGCAATTGTTCCAGGTCGACGGGTTTGCGCGCCGCCTGTTTGAGCGGCATGCGCCGGGGCGGCGGCAGCACGGAGGCGGAAGGGGCTGTTTCGGCCGATGCAAGCAGATTTTCGGGAATCCTAGCGGCTATTTTATGTTTTTCGACGCCCTGGCCAGGACGGCGAGGGTTTGCGCCGCTGGTATCCTTGTCGAACTCGAGTAATCGCATTCAAGCCACCTCATGTGGAAAGAGGCGCGGATACTAGCACAATATATAGTTACAACTACATTGACTGACATTGGATTTCCGGATGCTGTGTACATTGCCCCGGATTCTTCCCGCGGCGTACACTAGCGGCTTTATTTTTTAGGGATATACCAGGGCAGATAACGGGTCGTGGCACGACAGAGCAGAACCTATGACGTGATTGTGGTGGGTGGCGGCCATGCCGGTACCGAGGCGGCGCTGGCGGCCGCGCGCCTGGGGGTGCGTACCCTGCTACTTACCCACAATGTCGAGACCCTCGGCCAGATGAGTTGCAATCCCGCCATCGGCGGTATCGGCAAGAGCCACCTGGTAAAGGAGATCGATGCCCTCGGGGGGTTGATGGCGCGGGCCACCGACCGGGCCGGGATCCAGTTTCGGGTACTCAATGCCAGCAAGGGACCGGCGGTGCGCGCCACCCGCGCCCAGGCGGACCGCGTGCTATATCGCCAGGCGGTGCGTGCCGCGCTGGAGAAGCAGCCCTGCCTGCATATCTTCCAGCAGGCCGTCGACGACCTGATCGTCAGTGGCGAGACGGTGCAGGGGGTGCTTACCCAAATGGGGCTGGCATTTCACGCCCGCGCGGTGGTGCTCACCGTGGGCACCTTTCTTGGCGGCCTGATCCATATCGGCCCGAAACAGTTCAGCGGCGGCCGTGCCGGTGACCCGCCGGCCAACACGCTGGCGGCGCGGCTGCGCGAGTTGCCCCTGCGGGTGGAGCGCCTCAAGACCGGTACGCCGCCGCGCATCGACGGGCGCAGTATCGACTACAGCCGCCTGGCCGAACAGGCGGGCGACGTGCCGCTGCCGGTGATGTCCTACCTGGGCAGGCCGGATGACCACCCGCGCCAGGTGTGCTGCCATATCACCGCGACCAATGAGCGTACCCATGACATCATTCGTGCCGGCCTGGAGGATTCGCCGCTGTATTCCGGTGCCATCCAGGGCGTGGGTCCGCGCTACTGCCCCTCGATCGAGGACAAGGTCACGCGCTTCGCCGACAAGTCCTCGCACCAGATCTTCGTGGAGCCCGAGGGCCTGACGACCCACGAGGTCTATCCCAACGGGATTTCCACCAGCCTGTCGTACCCGGTGCAGGAGGAACTGGTGCGCTCCATCACCGGCTTTGAAAATGCCCACATCACGCGTCCGGGCTATGCCATCGAATACGATTTCTTCGATCCCCGCGATCTGCAGGCCTCGCTGGAGACCCGTATGATCCGGGGCCTGTTCTTCGCCGGCCAGATCAACGGCACCACCGGTTACGAGGAGGCGGCCGCCCAGGGCCTGATCGCAGGACTGAATGCCGCGCGCCGGGTGCAGGATGAGGAGCCCTGGACGCCGCGTCGTGACGAGGCCTACATCGGCGTGTTGATCGACGACCTGGTGACCCGCGGCACCAGCGAGCCCTACCGAATGTTCACCAGCCGTGCCGAATACCGGCTGTTGCTGCGCCAGGATAATGCCGACCTGCGGCTGACGCCGCAGGGGCATGCGCTGGGCCTGGTTTCCGGGGCGCGCTGGCGGGTTTTCAATGAAAAGCACACGGCCATCAAGCGCGAGCAGGCACGCCTGGAGGCCCTGTTGCTGCGCCCCGATAGCGGTCCCGGTAAAGAACTGGCAGGCTTGCTGGAAAGGCCCCTGGCGCGCGAGCAGCGCGCCGCCGAGTTGCTGCGCCGGCCGGAACTGCCCTACCGCGCCTTGATGATGATCGCGGGCATCGGTCCCGGTGTCACCGATGAGCAGGTTGCCGAGCAAATCGATATACAGGCAAAGTATGCCGGCTACCTGGATCGTCAGCAGGCCGAGATCGAGCGCCTCAAGCGTCACCAACAACAAGCCCTGCCGGTTGAATTCGATTACAATGCGGTGCGGGGGCTTTCGAATGAAGTCTGCGAAAAGCTGCAGGCAGTCCGGCCGCAGAACATCGGTCAGGCGGCACGTATTCCGGGTATCACACCGGCGGCCGTTTCCCTGCTTTTGATCCATCTCAAGAAACGCAACCGGGTTGAACGCAAGAGCGCCTGACCCAACAAACTGCTCCGGAGGGAGGTGCATGCAGAAGCGCGGATTCAGGGCCAATGACCGTCGCGGCAGAGACGGGGATCCCCAAGTCCTGCTCAGTGAGGGTCTGCGTGAACTTGGCCTGGAAGAGGCACTCACCGGCGATGACCGGCTGATGGAATACATCACGGAACTGATGAACTGGAACCGGGTGTACAACCTGACATCGGTACGCAAACCGACCGAGATTGTTACCCGGCATATCCTGGACAGCCTGTCGATCATTCCCCACCTGCGGGGCAGGCGGGTTCTGGATATCGGAACGGGTGCCGGACTGCCGGGTATCCCGCTGGCCATTGCCAGCCCGGAACGGGAGTTCTTCCTGCTGGACAGCAGCAGCAAGAAATTGCGCTTTGTACAGCAGACCCTTGCCACACTGGGCCTGGACAATGTGGTACTTGAACATACGCGCGTCGAGAACTACCGACCCGGGGAGCGTTTTGATACCGTCATCTGCCGCGCCTTTTCAGACCTGCACGACCTTTACCGGCACGCCGCGCGGCTGTGCGCGCCAGGGGGCCGGATGCTTGCCATGAAGGGTGTCTATCCCATGGCCGAGATCGAATGCCTGGAAGACAAGTCCGTAATTCATGACGTGGTCACCATCCACGTCCCAGGGCTGGATGCCGAGCGTCACCTGGTGTGCATGCAGACGGTGACGGAACCGGCGGGATAGAGAGGCGCATGGGAAGAATACTGGCGGTAACCAATCAGAAAGGCGGGGTCGGCAAGACCACCACCAGCGTGAACCTGGCGGCCTCCCTGGTGGAGACCGGCCGGCGTGTCCTGCTGGTAGACCTGGATGCACAGGGCAATGCGACCATGGGCAGCGGCTGCAACAAACATGAGGTGGCCAGGACCGGTTACGACCTGCTGATCGGGCACGCGGATATCCACGACGTGATTATCCATGCCAGCGAAGCCGGCTATGACCTGCTGCCCGGCAACAGCGACCTGACCGCCGCCGAGGTGGAACTGATGAACCGTGACGACCGCGAGCGCAGGCTGCGCTCGGCGCTCACCTACGTGCAGAACGATTACGATCTCATCATCATCGACTGCCCGCCGTCACTCAATATGCTGACCGTCAATGCCCTGGCCGCGGCGCACGGCGTGTTTATCCCGATCCAGTGCGAATACTATGCCCTGGAAGGTTTGTCGGCCTTGCTGGAAACCGTGGAGCAGGTGCGCCTGGCCGTAAATCCGGAGCTGGAGATCGAGGGCCTGTTGCGCACCATGTATGACGCCCGCAACAATCTTGCCAATGATGTGTCGGCACAGCTGCAGGAGCACTTCGGCGACAAGGTCTACCGCACCATCATCCCGCGCAACGTGCGCCTCGCGGAGGCGCCCAGCCACGGCATGCCCGTGCTGCATTATGACAAGGGCTCGCGCGGGGCCGCGGCCTACCTGGCACTGGCCGGTGAATACCTGCGACGGCAAGCGTCCAGCACGGCGACTCCGCAGGAGCCCGTGCGCGCGCAGCAAGACGGTGCACGACCAACTCATTTCTGATCGAACCTGAACCTGACGGTAGAGACTATGGCAGCGAAAAAGCGCGGACTTGGGCGGGGCCTGGATGCACTTCTGGGGCCGGCGGCACGGGCACCCCGGCCGGCAGAGGCGGATGAGGCAACACCCCCGCCGCCAGCGGCCGAGTTGAAGGCGGTACCTCCCGCTGCGGAACCCGGACCTGCTGATAGGGCCTTGCGTCATCTGCCGGTGGATATCATCCGGCGTGGCAAATACCAGCCCCGGGTCGACATGCACCAGGAATCACTCCAGGAACTGGCCGATTCCATCGGCGAGCAGGGCGTGGTGCAGCCTATCGTGGTACGCAGTGTCGAGGAGGGCCGCTACGAGATCATCGCCGGTGAGCGCCGCTGGCGCGCCGCCCAGCTGGCGGGCCTGCACGAGATCCCGGCGGTGGTGCGCGAGGTCGATGACCGGGGCGCCATCGCCATTGCGCTGATTGAAAACATCCAGCGCGAAGACCTCAATCCGCTGGAAGAGGCACGCGCCCTGAAGCGCCTGATCGACGAATTCGAGGTGACCCACGAGCAGGCCGCCCATGCCGTGGGACGTTCGCGTGCCGCGGTGTCCAACCTGCTGCGCCTGCTCGACCTGGAAGACATGGTCAAGGGCATGGTCGAACGCGGCGAACTGGAAATGGGGCATGCCCGGGCGCTACTGGGCTTGTCGGGTACGCGCCAGGTGGAGGCCGCCCGCCAGGTGATAGCCAAGGGATTGACGGTGCGTGCGACCGAGCGCCTGGTCCATCAGCTGCAGCAGCCCCGGCGCCCGGCCCCGGTGGTCGCCAGCAAGGACCCTGATGTCCAGCGTCTCGAGGCCAGCCTGGCCGACCGGCTGGGTGCGCGCGTCCTGATCCGGCAGGGCCGCGGCGGCAAGGGGCGGCTGGAGATCCGCTACAATAGCCTGGACGAGCTGGACGGCATCCTCGAGCACATTAAGTGAGCTGTTTTTGCCCTGGTTTATTGACCCTCACCTCCCGGCATCTTTATAATCCCCCGCTGCCTCGGGGTCGGCAGAAGGGCTGTCAGGCCTGCGTCCAGCGCCTGCCGCACATCACCCGACCACAAGCAAGAAACTGAATTTAGGCAAATTACTGGGTCTTTGTTTATCAGGATCCGCAATCTGTTACTGATCCAGCTGGCGCTGGTGTTGCTGACCTCGGTTGTGTTTCTTGGCATATCCGGCAACCTTGGGGCCCTGTCAGCCTGTTTTGGAGGGTTGATCGCCTGCTCCAACGCCGTGCTGCTCGAGTGGCGGCGCTACCGGGTGGACCGCGGCCGGGCCCTGAGTGGCGGAGCCAGCCTCCGGGCGCTGTACCGCAGCGCGCTGGAGCGCTTCCTGCTGGTGGCCCTGCTGTTCGCGCTGGGCATGGGCGTGCTGCGGCTGGAGCCGCTGGCGCTGCTGAGCGGATTTATCGCGGGCCACGTAGGCCTTGTTATTTCAGGATTACGAAGGAAGAACTGATTCATGGCGACTGAGCCACTGACAGCGTCGGGCTACATCAAGCACCACCTGACCAACCTGACCTTTGGCAAGTTCCCCGAGGGGCATGAGCATGCCGGTCACTGGGGCTATGCACATTCCGCGGCAGACGCCCAGGCCATGGGTTTCTGGGCCATCAATGTCGACAGCATGCTGTTTTCCGTCGGACTGGGGATACTGTTTCTGTGGCTGTTCCGCAAGGCGGCCAAAACCGCCACGACTGACGTGCCCGGCGGCTGGCAGAACTTCGTCGAGTGGATTGTCGAGTTCATCGACACCAGCGTACGCGGCTCCTTCAGCGCCAAAAACGACATGGTGGCACCGCTGGCGCTGACCCTGTTCGTCTGGATCTTCCTGATGAACCTCATGGACCTGATCGCCGTAGACCACATTCCCTGGCTGGCCGGCCTCCTGGGCGTCAGTCACCTGAAGATCGTGCCTTCCACCGATCCCAATATAACCTTCGGCCTGGCGCTGCCCGTGTTTTTTCTGGTGCTCTACTACAGTGTGAAGATCAAGGGCCTGGGCGGTTTCCTGGGCGAGCTGACCTTTCACCCGTTTCCCAAGTGGATGGCGCCGGTCAACCTGCTGCTCGAGGGCGTGACACTGATCGCAAGGCCCTTGTCACACTCGCTGCGACTGTTCGGCAATATGTATGCAGGCGAAATGATCTTCATTCTGATTGCACTGATGTACGGAGGCGGCGTGGCACTGGGCGCCTTCGGTGGCCTGTTGCAACTGGGCTGGGCCATCTTCCATATCCTGATCATCACCCTGCAGGCGTTCATCTTCATGACGCTGACCATTGTCTATCTGGACATGGCGCATCAGGAAAGCCACTGATTACTTTTGTTTTTGAACATAGTTAACCCGGGAGAGAAAAATGGAAAACGCTTTGTTATATATCGCTGGCGGCCTGATGATGGGCCTCGGTGCGCTGGGCGCAGCGGTCGGTATCGGTATCCTCGGTGGCCGCTTCCTGGAAGGCGCTGCACGCCAGCCGGAGCTGATTCCGATGCTGCGTACGCAGTTCTTCATCGTCATGGGTCTGGTCGATGCCGTGCCCATGATCGCCGTTGGTCTGGCCATGTACGTGATGTTCGCGGTGGTCTCATAAACGATTACAGATCATATATCTGTTTTTTGTTGAACGAGGTAGAAGCATGAATTTCAATGCGACACTGATCGGGCAGAGCATTACCTTCATTGTGTTTGTGTGGTTCTGCATGAAGTTTATCTGGCCGCCCATCATGCATGCGCTGGATGAGCGCAGGAAGAAGATCGCCGACGGGCTGGCGGCCTCGGAGCGCGGCAAGCACGAACAGGAACTGGCCGAAGAGCGCGCCACGGAGATCCTGCGCGAGGCCAAGGACAAGGCCGGCGAAATCATCACCCGTGCCGAGAAGCGTGCGGGCGAGATCGTCGACGAAGCCAAGGTCGATGCGCGTTCCGAGGGCGAGCGCCTGTTAACCGCCGCACGCGCCGAGATCGACCAGGAAATCAACCGGGCCAGGGAAGACCTGCGCGGGCGTGTCGTTTCAATCGCCCTGGCCGGTGCCGGCAAGGTGCTGGAGCGCGAGGTGGACCAGCATGCGCATGATGAACTGCTCACCAAGCTGGCCGCCGAGATCTAGGCAAACCCATGGCCGAAACGATTACCATCGCACGTCCCTATGCCCAGGCGGCGTTCCTGTATGCCGATTCCCGCCAGGCACTCGGGGCGTGGTCGGAGATGCTTGAACTGCTGGCGGCCATCGCGGCTGATCCCGCTATTCGCGGCCTGATCGACAGTCCGCGGCTCACCGAGGCGCAGCGCGCCGACCTGTTTATCGATATCGGCGGCGAACACCTGGATGACAAGGGCCGCAACTTCATCCGCCTGCTGGCGGAGAACCGGCGTCTGAAACTGTTGCCCGAGATTGCCGCACTGTACGAGATACAGCGACGCGAGGCCGAAAAGACCGTGCGTGCCGAGCTGGTATCGGCATTCCCCGTCAGCGATGCCCACAAGTCATCCGTCATCGAAGCGCTGAAAAAGCGCCTCGGGCGCGAGATCGAGCTCGACTGCTCGATCGACTCGGGCCTGCTGGGCGGCGCCATCATTCGTGCCGGCGATCTGGTTATCGACGGTTCAGTGCGCGGCAAGCTGGAACGCCTGGGCGGCACACTGAATTATTAAGAGGACTACAAGCTATGCAACTCAATCCTGCTGAAATCAGCGATCTGATCAAGAGCCGTATCGACCAGTTTGAGGCGGTCGCCGAAGCGCGTACCGAGGGAACCGTTGTCAGCCTGACGGACGGTATTACCCGTATTCACGGCCTGTCCGATGTCATGCAGGGTGAAATGATCGAGTTCCCCGGCAGCGTGTTCGGGATGGCGCTCAACCTGGAGCGTGATTCCGTCGGTGCGGTTATCCTGGGTGACTACAAGTCCATCTCCGAGGGTGACAGTGTCAAGTGTACGGGCCGCATCCTCGAGGTGCCGGTCGGCGAGGCCTTGCTGGGGCGCGTGGTGGATTCGCTGGGCGTCCCGATCGACGGCAAGGGTCCGATCGAATCCGCAGCCACCTCGCCGATTGAAAAGATCGCCCCGGGTGTTATCGCACGCCAGTCGGTGGACCAGCCGGTGCAGACCGGACTCAAGTCGATCGACGCCATGGTGCCGATCGGGCGCGGCCAGCGCGAACTGATCATCGGTGACCGCCAGACCGGCAAGACCGCGGTGGCAATCGATACCATCATCAACCAGAAGGGCACCGGAATTAAATGTATCTACGTGGCGGTCGGCCAGAAGAACTCGTCGATTGCCACCGTGGTGCGCAAGCTTGAGGAACACGGCGCCATGGACCACACCATCGTCGTGGCAGCGGCGGCGGCAGATTCCGCGGCGATGCAGTTCATTGCACCCTATGCCGGCTGTGCCATGGGCGAGTACTTTCGTGACAAGGGCGAGGATGCCCTGATCATCTACGATGACCTGACCAAGCAGGCCTGGGCCTATCGCCAGGTTTCACTGCTGCTGCGTCGACCGCCGGGTCGCGAGGCCTATCCGGGTGACGTGTTCTATCTGCACTCGCGCCTGCTGGAGCGTGCCGCACGCATCAATGCCCACGAGGTCGAGACGCTGACCAATGGTGCGGTCAAGGGTAGGACCGGCTCATTGACGGCGTTGCCGATCATCGAGACCCAGGCCGGTGACGTGTCCGCCTTCGTGCCCACCAACGTGATCTCCATTACCGATGGCCAGATCTTCCTGGAATCCGATCTGTTCAATGCCGGTATAAGGCCGGCCATTAACGCCGGTCTGTCGGTGTCGCGTGTCGGCGGCGCGGCCCAGACCAAGATCATCAAGAAACTCGGCGGCGGCGTGCGCCTGGCGCTGGCCCAGTACCGCGAGCTGGCGGCCTTTGCACAGTTTGCCTCCGACCTCGACGAGACCACCCGCAAGCAGCTGGAACGTGGCCAGCGGGTGACCGAGCTGATGAAGCAGAAGCAGTATTCACCGCTGACGGTTGCCGAGATGGCCGTGTCCCTGTTTGCCGCCGACCAGGGCTATCTCGATGACGTCGATATCAAGAAGATCGTCGAATTCGAGCATGCGCTGCTTTCCTACATGCGTGCCAGTCAGTCCGGTCTGATGGACAGGATCAACGAGTCCGGTGACTACAATGACGAAACCGAGGCCGGCCTGCGGTCTGCGATCGAAGACTTCAAGGCCAACCACACCTGGTAGCGACAGGCAACTCTGAGAACGGAAAGGTAAAGCTATGTCCGGCGCGAAGGAAATCCGCACCAAGATCAGCAGTATCAAGAATACTCAGAAGATCACCAAGGCCATGGAAATGGTCGCGGCCAGCAAAATGCGCAAGGCGCAGGATCGCATGCAGGCCACGCGCCCCTATGCGGAGAAGATCCGCAATGTCATCTCGCACCTGGCACATGCCCATCCCGAGTACCATCACCCGTATCTGGCCGAGCGTGAAACCCGGCGCGTCGGTGTGGTCATTATTTCCACCGACCGCGGCCTGTGCGGCGGTCTGAATATCAACCTGTTCAAGCTGATCATCAAGTCCATGCAACAGTGGGACGCCGACAATATCGAAATCGACCTGACCCTGGTCGGCGCCAAGAGCAATGCCTTCTTCAAGCGCCTCGGCGGTAACGTCGTGTCCACGGCTACCCACCTGGGTGATGCGCCCTCGATCAATGACCTGATCGGCACCATCAAGGTGATGCTGGATGCCTATGAAAAGGGCGACATCGACCGCCTGTACCTGGCGAACAATAATTTCGTAAACACCATGACCCAGCGCCCGCTGCTGGAACAGCTCATCCCCATTCAGGGCCACAAGGAAAAGGAACTGGAAACGCACTGGGACTATATCTACGAGCCGGATTCCAAGCCGGTCATGGATGCGCTGATGATTCGCTACATCGAGTCGCTGGTATATCAGGGCGTGGTGGATAACCTCGCCTGCGAACAGTCGGCGCGCATGGTGGCAATGAAGTCGGCAACCGACAATGCCGGCGAACTGATCGATGAACTGCAGCTCGCCTATAACAAGGCGCGCCAGGCAGCCATTACCCAGGAGATTTCGGAAATCGTCGGCGGCGCGGCTGCGGTTTAGTCAAATTGAGCCGGGGACAGAATTCAATTCTGTCCCCTATATATTGAGGAAAACATCATGAGTGCTGGCAACATAGTTGAAATCATCGGCGCGGTGGTCGACGTGGAATTCCCGCGCGACAGCGTACCCAGGATATATGACGCGTTGAGGATCGAGAGCGAGGATATCACCCTCGAGGTGCAGCAGCAGCTGGGTGACGGCATCGTGCGCACCATCGCTATGGGCTCCACCGACGGGCTGCGGCGCGGACTGGCCACCAGCAATACCGGGGCGCCGATTTCCGTGCCGGTAGGCGCCAAGACCCTGGGCCGCATCATGAACGTACTGGGCGAGCCGGTGGACGAGAAGGGCGACATCGGTGCCGACACCAGCTGGCCGATCCACCGTCCTGCGCCGACCTTTGCGGAACAGGCGGCATCAGTCGAGATCCTGGAGACCGGCATCAAGGTCATTGACCTCATCTGTCCGTTTGCCAAGGGCGGCAAGGTCGGCCTGTTCGGTGGCGCGGGTGTCGGCAAGACCGTGGCGCTGATGGAACTGATTCGCAACATTGCCGTCGAGCACAGCGGCTATTCCGTATTCGCCGGTGTCGGCGAGCGTACCCGCGAGGGTAACGACTTCTACCACGAGATGACCGAGGGCGGGGTTATCGACAAGGTGTCCCTGGTCTACGGCCAGATGAACGAGCCGCCCGGTAACCGCCTGCGCGTCGCGCTGACCGGCCTGACCATGGCCGAGTATTTCCGCGACGAGGGCCGCGACGTGCTGTTCTTCGTCGACAACATCTACCGTTACACCCTGGCCGGTACCGAGATATCCGCATTGCTCGGTCGCATGCCGTCGGCGGTGGGTTACCAGCCGACACTGGCCGAGGAAATGGGCGTGCTGCAGGAGCGCATAACCTCTACCAAGACCGGTTCCATCACCTCGATCCAGGCGGTGTATGTTCCGGCCGATGATCTCACCGACCCGTCGCCGGCGACCACCTTCGCCCACCTCGACGCCACCCTGGTGTTGTCGCGCCAGATTGCCGAGCTGGGTATTTATCCCGCGGTGGATCCGCTCGATTCAACCAGCCGCCAGCTAGATCCGCTGGTCGTTGGCCAGGACCACTACGATACTGCGCGTGCCGTACAGGGCATGCTGCAACGTTACAAGGAACTCAAGGACATCATTGCCATTCTCGGTATGGACGAGCTGTCCGAGGAAGACAAGCTGGCAGTGTCCCGGGCACGCAAGATCCAGCGCTTCCTGTCGCAGCCGTTCTTCGTTGCCGAGACCTTCACCGGTACCGCCGGCAAGTACGTGTCACTCAAGGAGACCATTGCCGGCTTCAAGGGCATCGTGAACGGCGACTACGATAACATTCCGGAACAGGCCTTCTACATGGTCGGCACCATCGACGAAGTGGCAGAGAAGGCCAAGAGCCTGTAACGACAACAGCGGAAGACAAAATGGCTATGACCATGCATGTGGATATCGTCAGCGCCGAGAAGTCCATCTTCTCGGGCACGGTGACGATGCTGTTTGCCCCGGCCGAGATGGGCGAGGTGGGTATTGCACCGCGGCACGCGCCGCTGCTGACCTGGCTCAAGCCCGGTGAAGTACGGGTGCAGACCCTGGAAGGCGAAGAGCGTTCCTACTTTGTCTCCGGCGGCATACTGGAGGTTCAACCGCACGTGGTCACGATACTGGCGGACACCGCCATTCGGGCACGTGACCTCGACGAGGCGGCTGCACTGGAGGCCAAGGAGCGTGCCGAGCATATGCTGGCCGACAAAAAAGCCGATATCGATTACGCCAAGGCCCAGGCAGAACTGGCCCAGTCCGCCGCCCAGCTGCGTACCATTCAGAAGCTGCGCGAAAAGGCCAAGCGCTAGCCCGCACGGAACCGCCATGAGCAAACCCATCGTTTCCCGCGACAAGGTCGTTTCCTTCACCTATTCAATCCAGGATGCGGAAGGCAACATCGTCGAGCAGTCCGACCTGCCCATCAGCTACGTGCATGGCGGCCAGCATGACCTGTTCGAGAAGATCGAGGCGTCCCTGGAAGGCTGTGCGGTGGGCGATACCGTCAAGGTCGCGCTGACACCGGAGGAGAGTTTCGGTCAGCATGACGAGAACCTGACCTACACCGATGACCTGGATAACGTGCCGCCCGAGTTCCGCCGCATCGGGGCCGAGGTGGAGATGATGAATGACCAGGGCGAGACCCGGAAATTTGTCGTGACGCACATCGAGAACGACAAGCTGACCGTGGATGGCAATCATCCGCTTGCCGGCAAGATCATCACCTTCAACATCAAGGTGGCCGATATCCGCGACGCCAGTCCGGACGAGCTTGCCCAGGGCGTGGAACCGATGGCCACACCGGTGATGCACTGAGGCGACCCCTGGACGCTGCTCCATCCACAGCGCTCATGCTATGATCGCTGTCAATACAACCGAATCCCTGCCGTTATATTCGCAAATGTCATTGATGATTCCGGCCCGGTAATAGATTACCGCAGAGACGCAGAGTACGCAGAGCAATTAATTAAGGAAACTCTGATTAATCCGTCATTGCGAGGAACAAGGTGACGAAGCAATCTCCAAACGATTGATTATCAATCCTGAGATTGCCGCGCTACGCTCGCAATGACGTGATTTTTCAATTAATCAGCGCTTCCCTAAGAAATATACGCCGGCAAATCGGTATAAGTGTTACAGGTCTTGTTGTTATTGCAGGAAATTCTTTTTACTCTGCGTGCTCTGCGTCTCCGCGGTGAGATTTTCATTGCATGAAACAGAAGGTAAGCTGGATCCCATGAACCTGAGCATCATAATCCTGGCCGCCGGCCAGGGCACGCGCATGCGTTCCGGGCTTCCCAAGGTACTGCACCCGCTGGGCGGCCGTCCCCTGCTGGGTCATGTCATCGAAACGGCGCGCGGCTTTGCCGGTGCCGATATCCATGTGGTCATCGGGCACGGCGCGGAGCGGGTACGCGCAGCCTTCCCGGACC